>FZPS01000191.1_pt123 | contig 34784 bp, 28 predicted proteins | sample 1817821 | NCBI WGS metagenome assembly FZPS01 (sample SAMEA104158645, study PRJEB21678) | metagenome | place: Germany | collected 2015-04-21
ACACCGCGTAAGCCGGTGCCAAGTGCCAAAAAGAAGGTGAAAAATGCGACATAGAGTTGTAGGTAGAAAGTTCGGACGCGAAAAGGATGCAAGACGCCTGATGATGAGAAACCTCGTCAAATCGATGATCGAACACGGTGAGATCAATACCACCCTGGCGAAAGCTAAAGAAATGAGACGCCATGTAGAACGCGTAGTGACATACGGAAAGAAAGACACCGTTCACTCTCGCAGACTTGCCTATAGCGTGCTTGGCGACAGGGACTTGGTCAAAAAGCTGTTCGACGAAATAGCTCCTGCTTTTGCAGATCGTAACGGTGGATATACCAGAGTTATCAAAGCCGGTTTCCGTCGTGGCGACAATGCTCCCATGGCTATTATCCAATTTGTGGAAGAATCAGCCGTGACAAAGAAAAAAGGCAGCATCAAAGCTCAAGACCTGAATAAATAAATAATAATATCAAGATAGAAGGCCGGTGCCCGATTTGGATGCCGGCTTTTTCGTTTCATTTTCCCAATATTTCCTGTTCTTTTCCCTTTTTTGCGTGATGAGTTTTGAGAATGCACCTAAAGCATTGCTCCCTTATGGGATACAGCTTAGCTTACGCTTATGATGTGCTCATGGCTATGAGCATATCATGACCATATCATGACCTGAATCCAATAGGGAAGAAGGGGTAGAGCTATCGGATATTGATAAAAAAAGCTTGTTTTTAATTGTAGTGCTTAAACCCCTTCATGAAGTATCCACAGCGCTTTTGCCGTAAAGTCTTAAATGATGGTTTAAAATTCAGCTCCTTGATTTTAGCCCTATGAGGACATCGTGTACAAAACACAAGAAGAATAACTGTCAAACTTCCTTATGGGATGAATAACATTTCTAAAAAAGCATCTTGCCAACGCCGTTCAAATGCTGATAATTACGTCATGAAACTCGGTTTTTAACTTGCAATATTACAAACAGAGAAAGGAATATTATTTGAATAACAGACACAAACTTGAAAGCTCAAAGTCCATCAGAAAACATAGTTTCTGCGAAAATCATTGACAAGATTTTACCAAAGCCATCTCTTGTCAAATAAGGAAAATAAAAAGCAAAATCAAAAAAGGGTGAGAGATTGAAGAAAGAATTGATTACAGATTTTCAAGCAAAATATTTCGCTCATGAGTTGAGCAGAAGGGGCGGTGCGGGCGTAGAACGCGTTGGCAAGGCATTATTTGATGCATGCGTGGACTTGAACCCACATCAGATAGAGGCCTCTCTTTTCAGTCTTCGCTCTCCTCTTCAAAAAGGTGTTCTCTTGGCTGATGAAGTGGGCTTGGGCAAGACCATTGAAGCGGGACTTTCTATCTGCCAATATTGGGCAGAGAAAAAACGTAATATTTTAGTGATTTGCCCTGCATCTCTTAGAAAACAATGGGCAATAGAGCTGCAAGAAAAGTTCAACCTTCCGGCCTTTGTATTGGACGCCAAAATCGTGCGAGATTCCCAAAAAACGGGAATAGAAAACGCTTTCAATATGAGGGGCATCATCATCATTTCTCTACACTATGCCAGTCGCATGGCAAACGAGATCAAACAGATCAGATGGGACCTGGTAGTAATAGATGAAGCCCACAAACTGCGCAATGCCTACAGACCAAGCAACAAGATGGGAAACAGTATTCGCTGGGCAACCGAAGGCGCAAAGAAGATATTGCTTACAGCCACACCTCTTCAAAACTCACTCACAGAACTTTTTGGGATTTCCACCTTGATAGATGAAAACATCTTTGGAGATATTTCTTCATTCAGGAGCCAATACATGAATATGGGCGGTGATCTCGAAGGGCTGAGGCATCGCTTAAAAAGCTTTGTATGGCGCACCCTTAGAAGACAAGTTTTGGAGTATGTGCGTTTTACTCAAAGGAAACTCGTAACCCGTCCTTTCAATCCAAGTGATCAAGAACATGCTCTATATCAAGAGGTGTCTAATTTTCTTATGGCAGACGAAAGCTACGCCTTGCCTAAGGCTCAAAAACATCTTTTAACCCTTTTAGTGCGTAAAGCCCTGGCATCTTCACCACTTGCATTAGCAGGCACATTAAGAGTAATACAAACGCGCTTAATCAAGCTTAAAGATGATCTTGAAAAAGAGCGAACTCCCTCTTTCAAGATGACTATCAACGACTTTTTAGAAGATGAAATATACGAAGAAATCATGCTCGATAGCCTTGACGAAAGCGATGATTTAGACAATGAGCAAGCAGAAGAACAAGAAGAAAAGATATCGCTTAAGCTTTTAGATAAAGAAATCCAAACTTTAGGAAAGTTCATAGAGCAGGCGGAAAGCATTGGAGAAAATGCCAAGTCTCTCGCCTTGCTAAGTGCCCTAAGAATCGGCTTTGAAGAAATGCAAAAGATGGGCGCCGCACAAAAAGCTGTGATATTTACGGAGTCCCGCCGCACTCAAGGCTGGCTAAAAGACTATTTAGAAGCAAATGGCTACGCCGATAAAGTTCTTACATTCAATGGCACAAACAAAGATGATGCCACCGGTGAGATATACAAAGAATGGCTTTCCAAAAATCAAACAAGCGGCAGAATTTCCGGCTCAAAACAAATTGATTTACGTGCTGCAATCTTGGATAGTTTCAAAAATGATGCCGCAATCCTCATTGCCACTGAAGCCGGAGCCGAAGGTCTGAACCTACAATTTGCCTCTTTGGTTGTCAATTTTGACCTCCCGTGGAATCCTCAAAGAATAGAACAGAGAATTGGCAGATGTCATCGCTATGGTCAAAAACATGATGTGGTTGTAATAAACTTTCTCAATAAGAAAAATGAGGCAGACCGCCGTGTTTATGAGCTTCTCAGCGAGAAGTTTAATCTTTTTTCAGGTGTTTTTGGAGCCTCGGATGAGGTTTTGGGCAGCCTAGAATCAGGTGTCGATTTTGAGCGCAGGATATTAGAGATTTACCAGTCTTGCCGCTCCACCGAAGAGATTACTCAAGCTTTCGAGCGCCTCCAAAAAGAGCTTGATGATTCTATTCAAAATAAGATGCAGCAAACCAGACAAAAGCTCTTGGAACACTTCGATGAAGAGGTGCACCATAGACTAAAAGTAAATCATAGCGATACCATCAGCCATCTTGATAGAATCGGTAAAATCTTTTGGTCGCTTACCAAACACGTCCTAAAAGACAATGCCATTTTCAATGAAAAAGACCACAGCTTCCTGCTGGAAAAATCCCCCATCTCTGAAAGTAAGCGCGGGCTCTATAAGCTGATCAGCAAAGAAAGCGAAAATATACAAGGCGAATTTCTCTACCGCCTCAGCCATCCTTTAGGTGAACATGTAATAGAGACAGCCAAGGCGCAAAACAGCCCTTATAATCAAGTTGTTTTCGATATTTCCAACCATCCCGTAAAGATAAGTATGGTAGAAGCCTTAAAAGGCAAATCAGGCTTCCTGAAGCTTGATCTTCTCACCATAGACTCTTTGGAAAGCGAGCAATACTTGCTTTTCACAGCCATCGATGAGAAAGGTAACAACATAGACCAAGAAACATGTGAAAGAATGATGACTTGTAGTGCTTATTTAGGAAAACATCTCCCAAGCCTCTCTGATATGGAACAGCGTCTCAAAGATGACGGGAAAAGGCACATAGACGCCACATTAGCCAAAAACATGGAAGAAAATAACAAGCATTTCAATCAAGCGAGAGAACAGCTGGAGTCATGGGCAGAAGATATGGTTAAATCAGTGGAATTAGAACTCGATAATATAAAACGGCAGATCCGAGAAAAGCGTAGGCTTGCCCGCCAAAGCGTTACATTGCAAGAACAGCATGACATCCAACAAGATATAAGTAAACTGGATAAACAAAAACGTAAGATGCGCTCAAAAATATTTGAAGCTGAAGACCAGGTGGAAGAAAAAAGAGACAAGCTTATTAGTGCACTTTCGGCACGCCTGAAACAAAAAACAGAAGTACAAGAACTATTCGTAATAAACTGGAAAGTGGTATGAGGAACTGATGATTAAAACAGACAAAAATAAAGAAAAACTGCTAAGAAAACTGAAAGAGCTATTCCAGCTCGATCAGCCGGACTTAGACTTTGGCTTCTATCGCATCATGCAGAGCCGTAAAGAAGAGATCACGCGCTTCATAGATGAAGAGCTTTTAGGACATGTAAGAGAAGCCTTTGAATCTGTAGATGATGATAGGCTTTCTCATTTGAAAACAGCACTTGAAAATGAACTGAAATCAGCAAAAGACTATGGTGTAACCGAGCCTGAAAAATCTCCCAAAGTTATCGAAGCAAGAGCCAAGCTGGAGGCTGCAAAAAATACCGGCAATATCGAGGCTGATATATACGACCACCTTTTTCGCTTTTTTGAAAGATATTATGAAGGCGGAGACTTCATCTCTCGCCGCTATTATACTCGTGAAACAGATAGCAAAGCTGCTGCTTATGCCATTCCCTATAGCGGGGAAGAGGTGATGCTACATTGGGCAAATAAAGACCAATATTATGTGAAAAGCAGCGATTACTTTAGCAACTACCGCTTTAACCTCAATCAAGCCGTAAAAAAGCACGAAGTAAAACCACAGACAGAGCAAGAAGAATTAGATTTTGCGGATAGCGACTTACCGGCAGGGCTTTTTGTCACTTTCAAGATAGTAGATGCCGATGAAGGGGATCATGGAAACATCAAAACAGGAGAGGGTGACAGACGCTTTTTCATCATCCGCGAGAGCAATCCTCTCTCCCTCATCAGTGAAAATGAACTTGAAATATACTTTGAATATCGTAGTGATCCCAAAAAAGGCAGTAGCCAAGAGAGAACTTGGAGAGAAATCAAAAATAATGAAGCGGTGGACTTGATCTTTGCAAAGCTAAGCGACTTGCCCAAAGCAAAACATTTTCTACAAGGCTTTGAGACCGTATTGCCTACCGAAAAAAACAAAGATCGCACTCTGCTCGAAAAATACATCTATCAATATACCGGCAGAAACGACAGAGACTTTTTTATTCATAAGGACTTGCGCGGATTTCTCAGGCGTGAGCTGGATTTTTACATCAAAAATGAAGTAATGCACTTGGATGATATAGAAGATGCCACCGCACCAAAAGCCGAAGAGTATCTTGCTAAGCTGAAAGTAATACGCAAGATAGCGCATAAGCTCATAGATTTTTTGGCGCAATTGGAAGACTTTCAAAAAAAGCTCTGGTTGAAAAAGAAATTTGTAGTGGATACAAATTATTGTATCACTTTAGATCGCATCCCTAAAGCTCTCTATCCTACTATCTGTCAAAACGTAGCTCAGCGTGAAGAATGGATAACGCTATTTGCCATAGATGAGATTGAGGGCGATGCTCTAAAAGAAGGCTATAGCGAGCCATTGAGCGTAAAGTTCTTGGAAGATAATCAAAGCCTTGTTTTGGATACCAAGCATTTTGATGAAAGCTTTAAAGATGAGCTGATAAGCTCTATTGATGATTTTGATGAGCAGTGTGATGGGCTTTTGATCCATAGTGAAAACTTTCAGGCTTTGGGGCTTTTGCAAGAAAGATATAGAGAACAAGTGAAGTGTATTTATATTGATCCGCCGTATAATACTGGAAATGATGGCTTCATTTATAAAGACGCATACTCTTCTTCGTCATGGTTGACAATGATTAGCGAACGCTTAGATGTTGGGATGAGAACACTTGAACCTGAAGGTGTCATGTTTGCGAGTATTGGAGATGAGGAACAAGAGCATCTATCAACATTAATTAGAGAAAGATTTGGCAAACGATCTTTTTTTTCAACATTGATTTGGGAAAAAAAGAAAAAAGGCAGTTTTTTAAGTGGGCAAATTGCAACTATGAAGGATTACATAATATGTGTTGCTAAAGACATAGATATGTTTTCTGGCTTAATTGGTGAAATAACAACTGAAATAGAAACTTATCCTTGTGTTAATGCCTCAAACCCAAGGGATACAAGAACAATACCATCCGGTATAATCAGTAATTATCGTGAAAAAGATTATCATATGGATAAAGGTTCGATAATAAGTGCAGGAAACATGAGTTTAGTTTTATTGTCAGATCTTATTATTAAGAATGGTTTTCTTGCCCAAGAGTTGAAAATAGAAGGAAATTGGCGATATTCTCAAGAGTCTATGCAACAATATGCTATAGATGGATCTTTATACATCACACAAGACTTATATTTACGTAGAACTGTTAATGCTCCTAGAGAAAAAAAGCTGAGAGACATCCTTTTTCGATTAGGCGAAAACGGTGATGCTGACTATTCACTATATGATATTGATAATTTAGGTAAGTTCGGATGGGGTACAAATGAGGATGCCAACAATGAGCTTCATCAGATAATGGGGAAACAGTATGCGGTTTCATATCCAAAACCAGCAAAACTAATTTTACAATTGTTTGCTTCATTAAAGATATCGGATGGCTACTGGATCGACTACTTTGCCGGCTCCGGTACCACCGGTCATGCAGTAATCAACCTCAATCGTGAAGATGATGGCGAGCGCAAATATATACTTGTTGAGATGGGTGATTACTTCAATACAGTTCTCAAACCAAGGATCCAGAAGGTGATCTATAGCAAAGATTGGAAAGATGGTAAGCCGGAAAATAGAGAAACCGGAATCAGCCATTGTTTCAAATATATCCGCTTGGAAAGCTATGAGGATACTCTTAATAATCTTAGTTTAGTAAAAGACGCTGAACAATGCACGATCATAGAAAGCAACAGAGCATTAAAAGAAGATTATATGCTCAACTATTTCTTAGATGTAGAAAGCCGTGATAGTCTGCTAAATACCGATGCATTCATTGAGCCTATGAACTATAGCATGAAGATCAAAAAAGCAGGATCTGATGAGCAAGCTTTGCAAAAGATTGATCTCATCGAAACTTTTAACTATCTGATTGGTTTGAGAGTGATCCATATCGACAAAGTGCAACGCTTGGATGCTGACTTCCTGCGAGAGCGTGATCCTGAATTGCCTCACGATCAAAAAACAAAATTGATCTTAGAAGGCGGCATCAAAGAGACTGCAAACGGAAAATGGTGGATACGCAAGATTGAAGGCTGGATTCCCTTAAATCCATATAGCCCCAATGATGGGCAAATGGAAAAAGTGCTCATCGTGTGGCGCAATCTCAGCGGAAACATGGAAGAAGACAACCTGATCTTAGATAGCTGGTTCGAAAGAAACCGCATCAGTCCCAGAGATTTTGAATTTGATGTCATATATGTGAATGGTTCAAACAACCTGCCAAACCTCCGTAAAGAAGGTGAAAGCTGGAAGGTGCGTTTGATTGAAGAAGAGTTTTTGAAGGCGATGTGGGCAAGCAAAGCCTAAGGATGAAAGAGATGATCCTTAAAATACAAGGAGAAAAACAATGCAGCCAAATGCAACACAAAAACTAAGAGAGATAAAACTTGAAGGGTTCAAGTCCATTGGCCCAATGCAAACTATAAAATTTGACGATATAAATGTCCTGATTGGGGCAAATGGCTCAGGTAAGAGCAATCTCGTATCCTTCTTTCGGCTCATCGAAGCTTTGGCAGAATCTAAGCTTCAGCTTTATATTGGCAAGCAAGGCTATGCGGATGGCATCTTACACTATGGGACCGGTACCACAGATCGATTTAGAGGGTTTTTGTTATTTGGCGATGATCACAATACTAAAGACAGCTACGATTTTTCTTTGGTACATTCTTTTAGCGGGGAAATGATGTTTGCGCACGAGCTACACGATGATATTGCTCAGCATCCAATAAGGCATAGCGAGAACGAGTTGCGCAATTATGGCAGCGGACACTCTGAAAGCAGAATATCAAAAATTCCGGACGATTATCATTCGTTTAAAATATTAAATTTACTTAAAGGTGTTAAAGTTTTTCAATTTCACGATACCTCAGATAGCTCTCGCATCAGGAAACCTGCAAACTTGAACGACAACAGGCAGCTTCAAAATGATGCCTCGAATCTGCCATCTTTTCTATACCAAATGAAAATACGTGAAGACCGAAATCCATATTATCAACGTATTGTAAGAAGGATTGGTGAAATCATGCCTCAATTTAGAGATTTTGATCTGCGTCCCATGGAGGAAAACCCCAATATGATACGCTTAGATTGGATAGATAAATACCAAGGGCATGCTTTTGGAGTTCATCAGATTTCCGATGGCTCACTTCGTTTTATGGCTTTGGCAACTTTGCTTTTGCAGCCAAAAGAAACCCTGCCAAAGATAATCGTAATAGATGAACTTGAACTTGGTTTGCATCCTGAGGCAATGATGGACTTGGTGGGCATGATACAGATTGCAGCGGCAAATAGTCAAATTATACTTAGCACACAGTCTTCATTTCTTATGAATCTATTTGAACCTGAAGATATTATTACAGTAAGTGCAGAAAAAGGATATTCAGAATTTAAGCGACTTAATGTAGAAGAATTAATAGAATGGTATGGGGATTACACCTTAGCCGAGCTATGGGAGAAAAACTTGATCGGAGGCAGAAGGTGATTAGACTTCATGTTTTTTGCGAGGGTCAATCTGAAGAGAGCTTTGTAAATGAGCTTCTTGTCGATCATTTCGTTTTTTCAAAAGTTTTTGCAAGTGCAAGTGCATTTACCACCAGCTCAAACAGGGGAATAGGTAAGCAGTATAAAGGTGGAATTAATAGCTATAAAAAGATTTATAAAGAAATCAAAGATATGCTTTCAAAAGATAAAAATCCTGATTTTAGGCTGAGCACTATGATTGACCTATATGGCTTACCAAGCGACTTCCCCGGATATGAGGAAGCAAGAAGCATGATAAATCCCTATGCAAGGGTGGAAATCTTAGAAGAAGCGCTTGCTGAGGATATAGATGACCCTCGCTTTATCCCTTATATTCAATTGCACGAATTTGAGGCATTAATTTTTTCTGATCCTGCAAAGCTTGAAAAAGATTATCTTGATTATGAAAAGGAAATCAGTGAATTAGTAATACTGAGCGAAAAGCATAATCCCGAAGAAATAAATGACAATCCTAACACTGCACCATCTAAACGCATAATAGCGGCTATTCCAGTATATAAAAAGCACTATTCAGCTTCATCTATCGCAAAAGAAATAGGCTTAGAGAAGATGCGCAAAAGATGTAAACATTTCAATAAATGGCTTACAAGGCTGGAAAACTTAAGTCAAACCAGCTTAGATGAAACAAAGGTGAAAGTGAAATACTAATGACACGCAGAAAAAGAACCCAAAAAATGCGCTTTTCCGCAAAGCTGATACTAAATCAATGGCTAATGACGCAATTTGGTATAGACCCCTTAGACGATAAGTTCAAAGGACAAGACAAGCCATTCCACGAGCTTTCTGCCAAGCTTAGGCACAGCAATGAAGGTTATGACAGTGACGGCTTGCACAATTTTTATCATACGCTGGTAAATAGCGAACTCTTCTATGACGACTTTCACCCTGTTAGCAAAGAACAATTGCTCCGCTATGAAGAAAACATCGTAAGGCACACAAAGGCAATCAATAATATGCGCAATCGTCATGTGGTATGGAAGTATTTTCAATGGCTTACTTTGCTTTTTGTAGAAATCTATCTGGATCGTTATTTCAATGAAAGAGAAGAGCTTTTGCAAGAGCTCAATGAATATGTGGATCGCTTCAATGAAAAGTACGATAAATATCAAGCCATAGAGCCCTATACACTTGAGGACTTAAACAAGATTTGCCTGCAAAATGCAACCGGTAGCGGAAAGACTCTTCTCATGCACGTGAACCTACTCCAATTCAGACATTATGCCGATAATGCCCTGGAAAAGAGCGATATGTCACGCACTATCTTGATCAGCCCAAATGAACGACTCAGCGAGCAGCATTTGGTGGAGCTAAGAAGCAGTGGTTTCGGTTTTGCAACTCGCCTTGAACTTAGTGATCATGAAAACCCAGATAAAATTGATGTGACTGAAATCACTAAATTTGGAGATAGTGAAGGACCAAACACTGTTGCCACGCGCAGTTTAGGAGATCAAAATCTCCTCTTGGTGGATGAAGGACATAGGGGCATGAGTGGTAAAGAAGAAGGGATTTGGTTTCAAAGAAGAACACAGCTTTCCGAAAGAGGTTTTGTCTTTGAATATTCTGCCACCTTTGCTCAGGCTGTAGCTGCTTCCGGCAATGTTGCCATGGAGGATAGCTATGCGAAGTCCATAATATTTGATTATTCATACAAATGGTTCTATGAAGATGGTTTTGGTAAGGACTATCAGATTTTGAATCTACCTAAAAGCTTTCAAGAGGTTCAAGATATCTATCTATGCGCCTGTATGCTGAAATACTTTCAACAGCTGAAGATATATCAAGAAAATGAGAAAGCATTGTTGCCTTTCAATCTGGAAAAGCCCTTGTGGGTATTTGTCGGCAGCACCGTAAGCAGAGGAACAACAATAGCGGAAAGGCAAACCGTGTCCGACGTCGGGCAGATCATGCTGTTTTTTGCAAGGTTCTTGTCTGAACCTTCGCTCTTCGGCGGATATATAATGCAGATACTTAAGAATGGGGGCAGAGACACCGGGCTCATCGACAAAGATAATAATGACATCTTTTATAATTCTTTCAACTATTTAAGTAAATATTATGGCTCAGACCCTGACTATAGCGTGCTTTATCGCGATATTTTGGAAGTGGTATTTAATAGCGTTCAAGGCGGCAATCTCAGGATGGATAGGATCAAAGGCGATTCCGGCGAAGTTGCGTTATATCTGGGAAGTGCGCTTGAACCTTTTGGATTGATCAATGTGGGCGATGCTAAGGGGATGTGTGATCATGTGGAGGCTTTTGCTCAGAAAGAAGCGGTTTCACTCAGCGTGACCGAAAGTGAATTTACATCTGCAATGTTTAATAGCGTTAAAGAGTCCAATTCACCGATAAACCTTTTGGTCGGTTCAAAGAAATTCATCGAAGGTTGGGACTGTTGGCGCGTTAGTACGATGGGGCTGATGCACGTTGGCAAAAGCGAAGGAACGCAGATCATACAGCTCTTTGGACGTGGTGTGAGGCTCAAAGGCTATGATTGGAGTCTAAAGCGCAGCGGGCATGTTGATGGAGTTAAAAAGCCCGATTACATCCAAGAGCTTGAAACCTTGAATGTCTTTGGCATTGAAGCTGACTTCATGGAAAGATTCAGACAATATCTGGCTGAAGAAGGTTTGCCCGGCAATGAAAGAAAGGTTGAGATAACCATTCCTATGAACGTAACAGTTGATTTTGGCAAAAAGCTAAAAGTATTGAGACCAAAGTATAAAAAAGATGGGCTGGAATATCACTTCAAAAACGATGGTCCTGTGCCTACTCTCGGCGATGCTCCTCCATATATTAAACGCAATCCTATAATATCGGACTGGTATCCGCGCATTCAAGCCATTGCTTCGAGAAGAACGGAGAAAGGCGAGGTTAAAGAAGAAGCTAAATTGAAGTCCAAGCATATAAGCCTCTTAGATATGGATCAGATATATTTTGAATTGGAACAATACAAGAGAGAAAAAAGCTGGTATAACCTCAATATATCCAAAGCAGGTTTGAGGAAACTACTTTTGGACAAAGACTGGTATAAGTTGTACATGCCAAAAAGCAGGCTCAATCCTGATAGCTTTGCCGGAATCCTGCTCTTACAGCAGGTTGCGATAGAACTTTTAAGACGTTTTACAGAGAAATACTATAACCACTGTCGTAATGCTTATATGGAGCCCAGAATGGAGCTGAGAGAGCTTAGCAAAGAAGACGACAATATCCCTAAAGACGATGAATATAGATTGGTCGTGGATGCCGATGATATTACTTTGATCAATCAAATAAAACAGCTTAAAGAAGAGATTGCCGAAAACAAACAATCTCTGATAGAAATTGGGGATATCTCTGCTTTTAACTATGATAAACACCTTTTCCAGCCTCTGTTTCACGTTCGTAAAAGTGGCAAGATCAGCATTATGCCCATAGCTTTGGGTGAGAGCGAATATCAATTTGTTAAGGATATGCTAAAGTGGACTGATTTCAACGAGGTACTTATCATTGAAAAAGAAATAGAGCTATATCTGCTCAGAAATCTGAGCCGGGGCAGAGGCGTGGGCTTTTTTGAGGCAGGAAACTTCCATCCGGACTTCATCTTGTGGATACTAAAAGATGGTAAGCAATATATCAACTTCATAGAGCCGCATGGACTAATGCACGAAGGCGTAAATAGCCCTAAGATACAGTTCCATAAAACGATAAAAGATATAGAACGCCGTTTGGGAGATCCGGATGTAGAGCTAAATAGCTGGGTGCTATCTTTTACCCAAAGGACGCAGCTGAATATAAGAGGATATGATACAGAAGAGCATGATGATAATAATGTGCTGTTTATGGAAGAAGAAGGGTATTTGGATAAGGTGATAAGGTGGTAGTCTTTTGAGGATGGTATGATCAAACAGATTGTGGGTGGTGTTTTAAAGGATTGGACAGGAATATCTGTGAGTGTGATAATAGTGCTATTTTATCAACTCTTGCATGAGGCTTTGCGAGATTGATTCTTTCTGCTTTCTGACTTGTAAGCCCCCTAATATACTCATATTACGATCGATATAGGATAATCCTAAGTCTTTAAATAAATTATTTATCTTCGGAGCTTCATCCTATGGTGAGCATATCGCATTCCTATGCGCAGAGTAAAAAAAAGCTTTAATCTAACTTCTCTATCACGAAATCTATCAAAGGCTCGGAAAGATAAGTTTCCAGCTGTAAGATCAGTAGTCTATCCTCAAATTCGGGCAAGAGCTTAACTGCATCTTTCGCCGTGCAAAGCAGGTAGTCTGCATCCTCGGCACGGATCTTATCCCTTATCTCATCCGAAGAATAATCTTGATGATCGGCAAAACACAGCTCATTTTGCCAAGTGATGCCAAGGGCCTGTGCGCCTTTTTTGAAAGAGCGCGGATCTGCTATACCGCAGAGAATAGAAATCTTCTTATCTTGCAGGCTGGCAGGGGATATCTCTTTATCTTTATATATAATAGAGTTGTTTTTGCTATGAATTTCAAAGAAGGCGCCGGAGCGATCTTGCAATATTTGTTTCAGCTTAAGATCAGGCTGATTCATGGGCTTGTGATGAAAGATGGAGGTGCAATCTTTAGTGATTGCCGAGAGCCCTTCGCGGAGATAGCCGGCAGGGATCACGAAGCCATTGCCCAAGCCGCTTTCACTATCAAAGATAAGGAGATCTATATCACGCTGAACTTTGAGGTGCTGGAAAGCGTCGTCCAAGATGACCACATCCATCATCAAATCTTCTGCCAGCTTTAGCGCACGCTTGCGGTCTCTGCCGCAGATTACGGGGATGTCGATGAGCGCTTGTGCGGCTTCGATTGCTTCATCACCGGCATTTGGTGAGATTTTCTCAGGGCTTCCGTCTGAGATCAAAGTAGCCCCTTCTTCAAGGGCAGATTTATATCCACGTGATGAATATAAGACCTTCATGCCTCGCTCTTTGAGCGCGAGAGCCAGGGCGATAGAGATGGGAGTCTTACCGCTGCCGCCCATGCTGAGATTGCCCACGCTGATCACTTTGCAGGCGGAGGAATATCCCTTTCCGGTAAGCATTTTGCGCCTGACATGCATAAACAGGGCATAGATAAGCGATGCCGGCCAAAGGATATAGCTCAGCACCGAGCGGGAAATTAGGTGTTTTTGGGCAAAAGCCTCTCTATTCACGTTCGCTTAGCTTTTTATCTATCAAAGCAATGAGTTTGTCTACATCAAAGGGTTTGAATATTACATCTTTGAGACCATCGACCTTGGCACGCACGAGAACGTGATTGGGATCGTAGCCAAAGCCCGTCATCATGATCACGGGAATATTGGGATCATAATCTTTCACGCGGCCATAGAGATCATATCCATCCATATCCGGCATGGCGATATCAGTGAGCACGAGGCTGATGCGTCCACTTAGCAAGAGCTGCAATGCGCTAAAGCCATTGCCAAAAGCCTGCACATCCCAATCGGGACGCAGAGCCTGAAGTTCGTAGCGAAGGTTTTCTAAAAGTTCCGGTTCGTCGTCAACAACGCAGATAAGCGGCTTCATGATAGCTCCTTTCCGGTGATAATCTTGTGGGCAACGAGATATTTGTCGCGAGTTTTATTGATGATTTCTTGGGGCAAGGCGGGTGCGGGAGGGTTTTTATCCCATCCGCTTTGAGTGAGGAAATCGCGGATATATTGTTTATCAAAACTATTGGGGCTCTTGCCGATCTGGTAGCTATCCACTTCCCAAAAGCGGGAGGAATCCGGCGTTAGGCATTCATCGATGAGGATTATATCGCCGCCGATTACACCAAATTCAAACTTCGTATCGGCAAGGATAATGCCTTCCTTTAAGAGGAGATCGTGGGCATAGCTGTAGAGTTCCAAAGATTTATCTTTGATAAAGCGGCCAATCCATTCATCCATGTGTTGCAGCATATCGCGGTAGGAGATATTGATATCGTGTCCGGTTTCGGCTTTGGTGGAAGGTGTGAAAAGCGGTTTGGGAAATTTCTGACTTTCCTGCAGCTCTTCGGCTATCATCATTCCGCCAACTGTGTTGCTGCGGCGATATTCGCTCCAGGCAGAGCCGCTGATATAGCCGCGCACAATACATTCAAAGGGGATGACGCGGGTCTTTTTCACCAGCATAGAGCGTCCCTTGAGCTGCTCTTCAAAGGGGTGCAGCTCCTTGGGATAATCGGCGATATCATCGCTGATAAAGTGATTTGGGACAATGTCTGTTGTGGACTTAAAAAAGTGGGCAGAGATTAGGTTGAGGATCTTGCCCTTATCCGGGATGAGATCATCGAAGACGACATCAAAGGCGGAGATTCGATCGCTGGTGACAATGAGCATGGTATCGCCCAAGTCATAGAGTTCTCGAACTTTGCCTTGTTTGAATCCCTTCACGATACTTAGTTCTTCAAGCTTTTGAGGCATTATTTAGCTCCCTTATATAATCATATATTATTTTCATTTCATCACATTTTGCAAGAGGCAAGGCAAGGGTCTCATTGGGGCGATATTCGGGGAAATCCGCGGGGAAATGGTAATATCGCGAGCCCAGTCTTGCTTCTAAAAGCTGTCCGTTGCGGATCAAAAAATCATCGGTTTCGAGGTTCAGATCCTTTGCTACATATAGAAAATTCAGCCAATCGCGATAGCCGCTGAGCAATTCAACTTCATCGTCCAAGAGATCGGCTTTGATAAATTCCAGATCATTAAAATATGCGTCTCGCTCGTTTTGTACCATCTCGAGAACGCCGTTGTTGGGGTGCATCCAAGCTTCTTTGAGGAGGCTATCCAGCTTGCCCAGATCGTGGACTATATTGCTTTCCTGAGAGGGCATAAGCGATAAACACCAGCCGCGGCATATATCGCGATCGAACTTATCGCAGGGATAGCTGCCGGTTTCGCAATGAGGCAGCTTCAGGATGCGCGAGAGAGTGTCCATCATCTCTGCAAGGAAGAATCTGCTGCGAAAAGGACCTATATATTGCCAATCGTCGTTGGTGTGTTCTTCTATGCTGATAAAGGGGAAGCGATGGCTGTCGAGCCCAAGATAGACGTAGTTTTCCCAAGGCAAAATACGGTTTTGATATTCCGGTAGATTGTCCATAACGAAACACTTTTGTAAGACGAGCGCGGCGAAGCTGTTATCAAGCTCCTCGTAAGAAAGAAAGTTTGCGCGCTCCATCATTTCGTCTATCAGTTTATCATCTTGCGCGCGCTGGGAAAAGCTGTTGAGCCTGCCCAAAAGCCGCGCACTTATACCGGAGTATAGGGGCTTCTCATCCTGAGCAATTACATAAAAAACCCAGCCTTTGGGAAGCTCCAAGGCTTTGAAATCTGTGTTCTTATCTATCTCTCTGCTAATCATAAGGTCAATCTATTTTGCTTTTGAATTATGTCAAAGCATTTAGATCCTCATTTTTGTTTACATGGCTGAAATGATGATCTTGCGCACTCGTTTTGTAAGCACCACGAGCAGCAGGGTGAAGCCTATCATCAGGGTGGAAAGTGAGTTGATGGTAGTGATGGTGCCGCGGCGGATGGTACCTTCCACATAGATGGGAAGGGTGTCGAAGCCGCGCCCGGAGGTGAAGAAAGTGATGATAAAGTCATCTATGGAAAGTGTGAAGGAAAGCAGTGCAGCCGCTATAATCCCCGGCATCATCAGCGGGAACTTGATCTTCCAAAAGATGTAGGAAGGGCGCGCGCCGAGATCTGCAGCGGCTTCTACCAAAGAATAATCGAAACCTTCCAGCCGAGATTGGATCACTATCGCTGTGTAAGATATGCAAAAAGTGATGTGCGCGATGAGCACGGTGAACATTCCTGTATTCACGCGTGTGAAATTAAAGAGCAGCGCCAAAGATACTCCCATGAGGATATCGGGCATCATCAGCGGGGTATAAATCAGCGCTAAAACGCCCTTACGCCCGGTAAATCGCTTGTTTTCCAACCCCAAGGCGGTGAGTATGCCCAGAGCCGTAGAGATGAGCGTGCTGAGTCCTGCGATAAGCATGGTGTTCCAAAATGCTTCTTGAATAGTCCTGTTTTGGAAAAGCTGTTTATAGTATTTCAGCGTGAAGCCTTGCCAGCCCGTTACAATCCGTGCATCGTTGAAGCTAAATATGATGAGGATGAGGATGGGGATATATAAAAATACCATCACGAGGCTGAATACTGTGAGATTCATCCCTTTAAAAAGTTTGGTTCTAAGAGGTTGCATCAGTATTTCCTCCTATTTTTGTGATAGCGATACATGCCGTACATGATGAGCAACATCAGCGCAACCAGCAAGAGCAAGGTGAGCGAGAGTGCGGACGCCATAGGCCAATTTCGCGGGATGTTTTTGATCTTATAAGTGATGATTTGTCCTACGTATAAAGACTTTTGATTTCCCACCAATTGAGGGATGAGATAGGCGCCTAATGCGGGGATGAAGACCAGAAGCGTTCCTGCAAAGATGCCTTCCACGCTGAGAGGAAGGGTGATCTTGAAAAAGGATTTGACCTCGTTTGCGCCGAGATCCATTGCCGCTTGCAAGAGCGTAAAATCCAGCTTTTCCAATACGCTATACAAAGGCAAAATCATATAAGGCAGATATACATAGACCATCACGAGGACCACTGCGGTATTAGTCCTGAGTATTTCCAAGGGTTGTGAGATCAGCCCCGCGCCCATCAGCATCTGATTCATCACGCCGCTATAAGAGAGGAAGATGCGCCAAGAAAAGATGCGGATGATGAGATTTGTCCAAAAGGGGATGATGATGAAGATCAGCAGGATGTTCTTCAGCTTTTCATTAGCACGCGCGATGTAATATGCCACGGGAAAGCCCAGCAGAATGCAGAGCAAAGTGGTGATTGAAGCCAGTTTGAAGGATTGGAAAAAGCTTTTGAGATAGCCTCCGCTGATGATCTGCCTATAGGCATCGAAGGAAACCTCAAACTTTACATCGTAAGTATCCGGCGTGAGGAAGCTATAGATAATTACGACGAGGTAAGGTATGAGAAAGAAGATGGTTAGCCAAATCACGGTGGGGAGGCTGAGCAGCCAACTACTGCGATTACGCTTTTTTTCTGCAATCACGTGGCGCGAGGTGGACATTAGCTTTTGCCTCGTTTGAGATATCTGCGCATGCCGCTTACTTCGTCTAATTCTTCAGCTTCTAAGATGTCGGACTCCTTGAAATCTATCTGCCAAGTATCGGAATCGTGCCAAAAGAGCCAGACTTCTTCTTCCCAATCCGGGGCTTCGTCATCGAAATATACTCGCTTGTGTTGGGAGAATACGCGGAATTTGAGCTGACCGACGCGAACGATATATTGCGTGTGTGTTCCCAGATAGAGAATGTCTTCAATTTGACCTTTTACAAAGTTTATGTCATCCTGTTCTTTAGGTTTTTTGCGCGAGATGGCTATCTTTTCGGGTCTTAAGCTAAGCATGATGTGCTCGCCTACTTCGGGCGCATCTTGGAAGCAGGAATCTATATCGAAATAGTTGCCTTCGCCATCGGGGCAATTGAGTTCTAAATAGTCTTCGTGAACGGCTGTGACTTCGCCGCGAATCATGTTTGTATCACCTATGAAATAAGCAGAGAAAATGCTGGCGGGGCGTTCATAGATATCATCCGGAGGCCCTGATTGCACGATCCTACCTTTGTTCATCACGGCAAGGCGGTCCGAGATGCTCATGGCTTCGCTTTGATCGTGGGTGACATAGATGAAGGTGATGCCCACGGCGTCGTGGATATTCATGAGTTCAATGAGCATGTGTTGACGGAGCTTGAGGTCCAGTGCGGCGAGCGGCTCGTCTAAAAGCAATACACGGGGCTTATTTATCAGCGCACGGGCGATCGCGATACGTTGCTTTTGTCCGCCGGATATCTGATTTGGGAACTTTTGGGCTTGGTCCTCCATTTTGACCAGTTTGAGCATTTCGTGAACTCTATCGCGAATCTCTGCTTTTGCCACCTTCTTTACGCGTAAGCCAAAGGCAACATTGTCGTAAAGATTCATGTGTGGGAAAAGGGAGTAATTTTGAAAGATGGTGTTCACCTCGCGCTTGTATGGCGCTTGATCTGTGATCTCGGTTTGCCCGAGCATGATAGAGCCATCGGAAGGGATCTCAAAGCCGGCAATCATCCTTAGCAGTGTGGTCTTTCCACATCCGCTGGGACCCAAGAAAGAAAAGAGTTCACCGCTATTGATGGTGAGATTTACACCGTCCACTGCACGAAAGCTGCCAAAATCTTTGCTAACATTCTGTAAAATAATATCCGCCAATTCTTTCCTCGTATCTATATTATTTCAGCCGAGCGCTGCACTTGCAGCAGGACATATTACCAGCCGCTTGATATCAAGTTAATTGAGACTGCATATTAGTCAAGAGATTAGTTGTGCGGGGAAATCTGCTTCATTAGGTGTGGGCTAAATGAGAGAGAATGCCGCGATGGGAAATAGGCTAAGTATCGCAAAAAGAATTTAGTCGGTGGAAAATAATAGAAGATAATGGAAAATTATGGACAAAAAAATACAGTGGGGAATGCCGGGGTGGCATCCCCACTGCTCGGAGGGCATTCTATGTAGGGTCTGTAGGCTATTTACAAGATGTATAATAAGGGTTTTCTTGTCAAGCTAAAAACGATGATTATTTTCTATTGTGCTGTAGAGATAAATCAACAGATGCTCACGGAAGCACGAGTAGCTTGCTGTTCAGCCTATCTCGACCACTGTTGATATTTATGAAATAAACTCCTGCGGCAAGTAAAGAACCCTTTTTATCTTTGAGATCCCAGCTGAGACTTTCGCTGGTGTTAGACATTTTCAGTTCCCTCACAAGCTGTCCTCTGAGGTTGAAAACCTTTATTCGGGCTGCTCTCTTTTGCTCTGAATTTATCTTTATCTGCAAATTGTCGCCGCGATGAATGGGGTTTGGCCAGATATTTGAGATTAGTATGGGCGGCGCGGATTCTGCGGAAGCTATGCCGGATGGTCCCAAGGGGATTTCTTGCCACATTCCTTCTTCAGGCCAATAGCCGATGTTGCCATAGATGTCATTGGCGCTGATTTGATAATAGAAATTTTGCATACCTGCGGTAAAAGTCATGTCCAAAGAAGCCAGCCAAACGTCGTTATCCATGCGCTCCATGGCTATGCTCATCGGTTCAAGCTCATCGGCAAAATAGTGCAGAGTAGCGCTTTCTACTCCTGTATCGTCGGTAATCTGGGCTACAAAGCTGAGATAGGACTCGCCCTCATAATCTACGGGATTGTGTTGCACTATCGGAGTCGTGTTATCGCCATAGATGATGAAGAGATGAGGCTCTCTTTCGGCAAACTGAGGATGGCAGCGATTCCTGCCTGATTCATCGGCTGCATAGATATAGTATCTTATGCTATCGCCGGGGCTTAGCTGGGATAGCTCGGCTCGAAAGTTTATCCCGTCTTGGCGGATGAGCGGAACGCTGTCCCAAGGATGGGAATTGATCTTAAGCGCCACGAAAAGGGAATCTGAATATAGCTCGGCGCCGCTATGGGCGATGATCTGAGCGTTGATCTCATAGCTATTTCTTTCATTTTGCACGCCATGGTAAGGCATGTGGGCAATGTGGAGCATATCTCTATCGGGAACTTCGTGCGTTCTGCAGTGAAGAGCGTCCGTGCTCAGCCAAGGCGTGGACGAGGCTCCCGGAACTCCTATCACCTCATATCCCGGCATCGCAGTGCGATAAACTTCCAAAGCGGGCTGATCTGCCGCGCTATTTGTAATGGGAACAAAGATTCTGTTATTTAAGATAAGAGAATTGCTGTAAGGCTGATCTTGCGGGGTGTTTACGCGATATATCTGATATGGATAGCCCCAGGCGCAAAGCTGATTTGCAAAGTAATCCGCCGTGGCTTCCAGCGCCGAATAGCGAGGATGGGAAGGCGGAACGCTGCGAATGAGAATCTTATCCGGTGAGAGATATTTTCCCCAGCAATCTATGTGATCTATATAAGTATCGTTTGGGTCTTGCACCACATAGAGGTTTTCAATTCCCAAAAAGCTTTGCATGAGATTATCAACGTTTGTTTGATTGTTATTGTTCTCTGTGTAGGCAATATGGGATTGCGCTGCGCTATTGATGCCGTCCGTCATGTAATTGCCGCCGGTTTGATAGAGATCCATGCCATAATATGGCAGATCAAAATGATTGGCATAGTGTTGCACCACCATGTCGTCGGCGGGACGGGGTCTATTATAACGAAAGTCCACCACAGAATAATCGCCATTACCGTCATAGATAAACCAAGGCGAATAGTCGCGCGTCCAATAAGAATCCGTGGAGACCGTCATAAAGCTGAGATTATCCATGTTCACGCCGGCAGCCTGAAAAGTATTTGTCGCCATATTTTGTTGGTAGTTGCTACCAACGAGGCAAATCACCTCTACAGTGTTTGAAAGCTGGGCAACCAAAGCGGTGGGTATCCCCAAAGGATAGCGAACTATGACATGGGAAGAGGGCTCGAATTCCGCAATGGGGCGCACGGGTCCCATTGGCGCCGCAGTGGGCATAAAGCGCCACGCAAAAGGCTGGCTATAGTCTGTGGCATATAGACTTGCAGCTAATTGCATGGTGATCATTATTAGCGCGATCACGATGAGTTTCTTCTTTAAAAGGTCTTTCATAATTCTTATTACTTATCTTATTTTTTTTATTTGCTTTATTGTTAAGCAAGCGAGTATTGACAAAAACATGAGTAAAGCTTTTGTGTCAAGTGTCTATTATACAATAAGATACGAAGCTGGAATCCAAAAATAAATCACTAAAATGGTGATAAATAAATAGATGTATCCTGCTTTAGGGCTTTGGGATATTCAGAGATGTCGCTCTATCGCTATTATTTGCAGTGAGTTATCGATTTCAAAAAAATCTCTGTTTTTTCTTGAAATATTTTTTGTTATTTTCCATGCTCTGAAGAAGCTCTCTCCTGAAAAATATGAAAAAAGGAGCCGCAAGCGCAGCTCCTCGTTCTTTATGATTTATAGATGATTTATTTCATCAGCACCATCTTGCGGGTTTGGCTACCAAACTCATTTGTTAGGCGGTAGAAGTAGATTCCGCCGGATACTTTGTTGCCCTTATCGTCATCACCGTTCCAAACAACGGTATCCATGCCATATTGGGCATGTCCGTCGAGAAGGGTTTTGACCTTTTGGCCGCGAACATTGTAAACATCGAGCTTGCTATCTGCACCTGCGGGCATATTGAAGCTGATGGTCGTTTCGGGATTGAAGGGATTGGGATAGTTTTGGTTGAGCATATTCTTTGATAGATTTCTCTTCAAGCATTACTCCCGGCTGAGCCAGTTTTGCAAACACAGATGGCGCTATGATTGCAAAGCATAATACGAATAATAATCCTTTTTTCATGGTTCCTCCACAATGAGGTTTAGGTTTTATTTTTGCATAGGCTGTGTTGAGTTGTTGTTGATATTAAGGCTTATTTTGCCCATTCGGGCGTTTCATATTATGAAGATTGGAAAAATAGTTTAAAAACATTGGGTCTTGGTTCTTGATTTTTGATTTTCTAAAGCAATCAAGAAACTCTAAAGCCTAAGATAAGAGAAGCTATGTTTATTGTCAACATGTTTTTACGTGTTTCATATACTACGTTTTTTAAGCATTGTTTTATCAGCTGTTGACTGCTGCGAGTAATCACCTTTTGCGAGTTTTTCTGCTTCTGTGGTTTTTTGTTTTTAGGTGGTCTGAGGGTCTGTTTTTTTAGGCAAAATAGAAGAAATAGCCACACAAGTTTACATAACATTTTCTGACTCAAAAAAATCTTCAACTTTTTGTTATCTTTGGAAAGTTCGGATATTCAGGGTTTTATATGCTATTTAAAAAACTGACTATTTTCAAGATGAAAAATAAATCGCGTTTTTGGCCATAATTTTCACTTTTGGGCTCCTATATAAAAGTAGAGAGTGTCGTTCACCAAAAAGAAAATTGAATATTTAAGATGCATCAGCTTTCTTCCTGATCAGTTGGAGCCGGGTTTCTTAGTTCAAAAATCGATGGTACGAGCGGCAAGCTCTCTATAGTTCTTTTATAAGTGTATAGTTGTGTTAAAAAATGTGAAATTTATAAGGCAAAATTAAGTGTGAATGCCAATAGCGGAGCCGTGTCTGCGCTGAGGAATGCTTCAGCTCACAACCGGGATGAATAAAAAAGGCTCCCGGATCTCGGGAGCCTTTATCAGTTCTGTTATACAGAATATTATTTCATCAACATCATCTTGCGGGTCTGGCTACCGAACTCATTTGTAAGGCGATAGAAGTAGATTCCGCTGGATACTTTGTTGCCGTTATCGTCATCACCGTTCCAAACAACGGTATTCAAGCCGTATTGAGCATGTCCGTCGAGAAGGGTTTTGACCTTTTGGCCACGAATATTATAAACATCAAGCTTGCTATCTGCGCCTGAGGGCATATTGAAGCTGATGGTTGTTTCGGGGTTGAAGGGGTTGGGATAGTTTTGGTTGAGCATGTTCACTGCTGCGGGTGCAGTTCCATCTTCTACGGGGGTGCCGAAGGAGATCTGCAGTTCCATGAACATTACATTTCCGCCGTCGTTGTGATCGTGTGCAGGCGGAGTAATTGCGTTTGATCCCCAGGTGAGGTCATCATAAAACATGATTCCGATCTTTCCGACTCTTTCGCCGGTAGCTCCATCTCCAACGGTTATCACTTGATCTGCGGGATATGCCCACATGGGTGTGATGTTGTTGAATTCGGGGGTTTCTATGTTGTTAAGCCTGATGGGATCACTCCAGCTATATCCGCTGTTTGAGGATACACTGATCCAGATTTCAGCGGTGTTCTGGAAATCGGAGAAATCAGTCACTCCATCTACATTAAAGCGTTTTGCGCGGTAGCTATCTTGCCAAACTGCGACCATGAGGCCGTCTTCGTTCGGCTGGGAGAGTTTCATGTGGTTGCAATGGAAAAACATGCTGCCATCGTGCAAGTCTGTATCATAATGAGGGAAAGGCCAGGCGAGTTCCATGTCGAAATACCATTGCTGGGCATCAGGGTGCCAAATATGTTCCGGTTCGCCGAAGGGTTCTTCCACGTCCCAAGGAGTGTAAACTTGGTTTACATGATCGTTGGGGTCTTTACGCGGGTAGATATCGCGGATATCGATCTCGCCGGTGTTAGGATCAATTGCGAATACTTTGGGGAAGTGGAATGCGGGGTAATAAAAACCTTCGATGATGTTTACGCACATGGTGGCGGGGAAGAGCATCTTTCCGTCGTTTGACATCACCGTGTTATAGTGTCCGCTGTTTGAGATTCCCCAATAGAGGTGTCCATCAGGGAGCGGCTCGCCATCGTGTTCAAAATAGGGTTCATTCTCATCGGGATCTACGATGGGGTTTTCGAAAAACACTCTTGAATCGGCACTGATATGCGTCCAATCGCCTTCACCGTAGTTTGAGCAAATGAAGATATTTGCATTCGGCTCAATCAGGACTTGGCTTTCGCCATCGGCATCAAGTTCATAAGCGTTGTGATGTCCAACCAAGTAAACATTGCCCAGATCATCGGCGTGGAGGCTGTTATTTGGTCGGCGGAAAATTCCGTGGTCTGCATAGTGCCAGGCATCTTGCGTGGGGATGGAGACATGATTCCATTCAAGCTCCCAACCATATTCGATCATTTCTGTGTTAAAATCAGCATAGGCAAGTAGTATGTTTTCGCTGGGAACCACGCCATCAGTCCATTCAAGATGGTTAGAAGAGTTTCTGGCAGCGATATAAGCCCTGCGCATGCCGTCTACCGGAGAAGGACCAACCGCCAATTGAGGCCAGATGAAGACATTATCGTCTTGGTCTCCTACTCCTTCACCGGCTGGATTTGGATCTATGATGAGCCATGGGTTGTCTATTGCTATTGAAATCTGATTGAAGTATCCGATCATTCCTGCAAAATAGCTGTCACTGGTGAATTCCACTTCCAGGTCGGGATCGTCGTCAGAATTGGCATGCCAAGCGTAGAGAGGTTTGCCGTCTATCGGATCAATAGCCAAAGCCGGATATCCCTCAGTTTTAGCAGTTTGAGTAATATAGCCTTGGTCTGTTACATTGCCAAGAGCGTCTATTGCGGCATAATATACACGGCGAGCTTGAGTTTCACTGCTGGCGGCTTTGCCATGATATGTCATGAAATAGCCGTCACCGTTTAATTTGCGATGTAGGGGTATTCCTGAGTAGCTGCCAATCATGTAGTCATAGTAGTTTACACTGATTACAGTTGGCTCTACGGTAAAAACAAATTCGGGTGCATTGCGCGTGTGATTTGCAGTATGAAGATAATCTTTAACAGGTAATTCTTTGAGCATTACACCCGGCTGCTCCTGTTTTGCAGATATGGACATTACCATGATTGCAAAACACAATGCGAATAACAGTCTTTTTTTCATCGTTCCTCCACAATGAGTTTTCGTGGTTTATTTTTTGTGTGGCTTATTTGGATGATATTTTACGTTGATTTCTCTTTGCCCGTTCGGGCGTTTCACAATATGAAGATTTTAAAAAATTAGTCCAAAAACATCGACGTCTGTTCTTGTCTTTTAATTTTCTGTAACAATCACGAATTACTAAACTGCAAGATAAGTGTTCTTAGATTTATTGTCAATATATTTTTGCAGATTTCTTGCTCTGTGCGTGATTTATATGGGAATATGGCGCTGAGTTATGAAGAAATATGTCTTTTTAGGCTATTCTTTTTTTATGAATTAAGCTGCGTGCGCATGTGAATAATCTGTGAAAATCGGCTAAAAAAGAGGTGAAAATAATCAAGAAAAGTGGCATAAAAACATAAGATTGCACAATTTTGATTGACAGAATCCATTGACTCTATTATTCTACACAAAAAACAGTGGGAGAATCGCATGGAAAATGCAAACTTGGAAAAACTTAGCTTTGAACAAGCTTTAAAAAAGTTGGAAACGATCGTGGAAAAGTTATCCGGTAGTGACACCGACTTGGACGATATGCTCGCGCTTTATGCCGATGGCATCAAGTATCTCAAGCAATGTCAATCCAAGCTCAGTGAAGCCGAAGCCAAGATCAAGATTCTCAGCGAAGAGCTCCCGGGCAAAGCAGAGGAGATGTAAGATATGGATCCGAATGTCTTGCTCAAAAAAGATATGAAAGAAAAGCAGGAGCAGGTCAACATTATTTTAGACCGCTACCTGCCTCGTAAAGACGAATATCCGAAAGATATTCATAAGGCTTTGCGCTATAGCGTCTTTGCAGGTGGAAAGAGATTGCGCCCATATCTCACCATCAGCGCGTATCAGATGTATAGAGAAAAGCTGGATAAGATCACACCTGTTGCCGCTGCAATCGAGATGGTTCATGCCTATACGCTGATCCATGACGACTTGCCGGATATCGATGATGATGATATGCGTCGCGGCAAAAAGTCTTGTCATGTCGTCTTTGGCGAAGGAGTAGCTCTTTTGGCTGGGGATTCCCTTTTGATAAACGCATTTGAATTGATTACTTATGCAGATATTCCGGATACGCTTAAGGTGCAATTTGTGCGCGAATTAGGCGAAGTTGCGGGTATCAAAGGCTTGATCGCCGGGCAGATGGAAGACATCGATGCCGAAGGGAAAAAGACCGACAAGAAAACTCTGAATTTTATTCATAACAATAAAACCGCCAAATTGATCAATATTGCCTTGCGCTTTGGTGCCTTAGCGGGCAGAGCTCCGGAAAAGGATCTCAAGATCATCGAAGATTATGGCTCGAAGATAGGGCTTGTCTTCCAGATCGTGGACGATCTCTTGGACGTTGAAGGAACTCAACATAGCCTGGGCAAGACCATTGGTAAAGATGAGGCCGCCGGAAAGGCTACCTTCCCCTCTCAATATGGAGTGGAAGAAAGCCGTGCCATGGCTCAAAAGCTCACCCGTGAAGCCATCAAGGGAATCGCTGCCTTGGGCGAGCGCAGCATACGTTTCCGCATCTTGGCAGATCACCTTTTAAACCGTAAATCGTGAAGATATCCTTTCAGAAACTACACGATAAGGCTACTTTGCCCAAAAGGATGACGCAGGGTTCGTCCGGGTATGATGTCTATGCCTGCTTAGGCGAAGATATCACGCTGTTGCCTATGAAGAGAATGGCTGTTCCCACGGGCTTTGCGCTGTCCATCCCCTTGGGCTATGAGGCTCAGGTGCGCGCTCGTAGCGGGCTTGCGCTTAATCACGGCATCTGTGTTCTAAATTCACCGGGAACCATAGATTCAGACTATCGTGGAGAGGTGAAGGTCATATTGGCAAATCTCGGCGAAGAGCCGGTGCAAATCACCCATGGGATGCGGATTGCCCAGCTCGTCTTTAGCCGAATAGAAGAAGCTGAGTTCGTTGAAGTTCAATCCCTTGAAGAAAGTAAACGCTCTGAAGGCGGCTTTGGACACAGCGGATATTAATATAAAAAACCTTAAGGTAAATACAAATGCAAGAGACAATTAGAAAGATAAAACAACTTAAAGAAGAAAAGAATGCTTTGATCATTGCTCATAACTATCAAGCCGTGGAAGTTCAGGAAATTGCCGACTATCGCGGAGATTCACTGCAATTGGCTTATATGGCGCGCGATGCAGAAAACCCTATCGTGGTCTTTTGTGGAGTGCGTTTCATGGCAGAAACTGCTGCAATCCTTAATAGAGAGTCGCGCATACTTTTGCCGGTCTATGATGCAGGATGTCCCATGGCGGATATGATCACTGCCGAGCAATTAAGAGAATTCAAAGCCAAACACCCCAACAGCGTAGTGGTCTGCTATGTAAATAGTTCTGTGGAAGTGAAAGCGGAAAGCGATATATGTTGCACCTCTTCAAATGCGGTGAAAATCATTTCAAATATTCCCAAAGATCAGAAGATACTCTTTGTGCCCGATAGGAACCTGGGCTCTTGGGCTGCGCGTCAAACGGGACGTGAAGTGATCACTTGGGATGGATATTGTCCCACCCACCAATGGGGATTTTCTACCGACGATATCAAAAGAATCAAGAAGGAATATCCCGATCATACGCTCTTGGCACATCCTGAATGCGATAAAGAGATTCTGGATGAGGCGGATATCGTGATCTCCACCGGCGGAATGATAGACTTTGCCGCAAAGAACGACAAAGCTGTGTTTGCCACAGAGAACGGGCTCACCGATTATCTAAATCACATCTATCCGGAAAAGAGTTTTGTGACACTCTCGCCGCGTGCCATCTGTCAAAACATGAAAAAGACTCACCTCACCGATGTCCTGCATGCTTTGGAAACGGAGAACTATCATATCACCGTTGACGATGAAACTGCCGTCAAGGCGGGGCGCTGCATAGACCGTATGTTTGAGATGAGCAAATAGATTGAGATTTGGACACAGGGGAGATCATCCTGCCCTTTGAGGGCAAAAGGTTTTTCCAAGACCGCCGCTCCATGGCTGTCAGCGGGGTCTCCCAGCTTCTATATGAAGAAGCAATCAAAGATGAAAGAGAGGGCATAGCCTTGCTCGAAGCGGGCTGCGGGGCGGGAATAGTCTGCGTAATGACGGCTCTATCGCGCCCGGATTGGCATATCACCGGAATAGATATTCAGCCTGAGCTCATTGAACTGGCGCGCACAAACGCCGCTCTTTCCGAGGTGGAAATAGAGTTCTTGGTCTCGGATATCGCTGAGCACAATGGCAAATACGATCTGATAATCTCAAATCCGCCTTGGCGCAAAAAGGGCAGCGGAATGCTTAGTCCGCACCACTCTCGCAATATCAGCCGCTTTGAGATTCATTGTGAGATGGACGATGTGATCTCGCTTATTCTGCGCTGTCTCAAAGACGATGGTAAAGCACTCTTGATCTATCCCACAGAGCGGATGGACGAGCTTTTACAGAAGGCAAAAAACGCGGAGCTTGACATAATTACCAATATCATTCAAACAGGAAACAAGGCGTTTTTCATAGCGACTATACGCATGGAGAATCAATAATGAATAAAAGGTTTTTTCTCATTTTAGTGCTGATGACCCTGCTTTTTGGAGGCTGGGGCTTCATCGCTCACGAACTCGGCAGGCAGCAGCGAACCACTTTGGAAGACTTGGCTGAGCTGCCGATATATTGCTATGTCTCGGATACAGGCAATCTGGAAAACATCCTGGAAGGGATTCAGAGGCTGGAAAAGGATCTGAGCTATAGCCACGAAACAGGCTTTCAGGCGGGAATGGATTTGGTGGAGAGTTATGGACTTCCGCACACGGATAGCACCATCGCCGGCTATGAACTGCCGGATGTTATCACCATCAGCTTCCCTGCAAGTCATGCTGCAATTCAAACGAAAGCAAAGGTGATGAGCCACCTGCGTATCTATCTGCAAGATGAAGATATAGACAGCCAAAGCAGCGCCTATGCAAAGCTGATATTGCGCTATTCAAATCAAAAGGATGACTTCATCTATTTCACGGTTTTCATATCCATACTTGTGCTCTTAGTCTTTGTCTTTGGCAGGCAGGTCTTGGAGCTGAGAAACTATATTGATAAACAGTCTCGCAGGCTCTCCGTGGTGGATGTAATGCGCTATCGTAAGAAGAGTAATAAGCGTAGTTTCACTATGTTTGTCGTGCCTGTGGGAGTCACTGCTGCCGTCTATTATTTAGGCGTGTATCTCAGCTTTTGGGAGAATCTGCTCATCTGGTGGAGCTTTGTTGTGATGGCTCTTATCTGCGTGATCGGCACTATTATCTCTCATCTCATCATGCGTAGTTTTGTGATGGATCTGCAGCTTAGCCAAGAGGATAGCATTCAGGTTGTGGAAAGAATGGACGAGGAAGAGCATGCGTAAACACATTCCGAATATCCTCACGATGCTCCGCTTTATTTTGGTGCCTTTCTTTATCTATGCAGCCTTTGTGAGCGATAGTGAAAGCGCTGCCATGCTCAGTCTCATCATCTTTATGCTTGCCGCGTTCACGGACTATTTGGATGGGACTCTGGCGCGGAAGTGGGATGTGATCAGCGATTTTGGCAAGATCATGGATCCGCTTGCTGACAAGCTTTTGGTGCTCAGCGCGCTGAGTGCGATCTCTTTTCAACAGCCCTTTAAGCTCGGCTGGATCGTCTTTTTTATCATCCTCATAAGAGAGGTGGGAATTACGCTGCTGAGGGAGATCTATCACAAAAAAGGCATAGTTGTGCCCGCCGGTAATCTCGGCAAGGTAAAGACCTTTATGCAGATGGTGGGGCTCATCTTTGCACTCGGAGTAAATGCTTTTATTGCAGAGATCTCGCAAGGGCTGATCATCGGCGTGAGGATATGGTTTTGGCTCGTGGTCGTCATCACGCTCGTCAGCGGATTTGGTTATATCCGTGTTTTAATCTTGCCCGGAGGTAAAAGTGAAAGCTAAGTATTTTCTTATATTATTGATCGCAATCAGTCTCTTTTCCTGCAAAGGCGGCAGTTCAGATCCGGATCGATACACAGAGTTCGATTCGCTGATTGATCACGCCAAAGGCATCGCCATGGGAGATGAACTCGATATCTATCTCTTTTGCGATAAAGACAATTGGGAGGCAGTAAGCCCCTTCATACAGGGCATTATCGAGCAGGAAGTGCTCTTGGTCTATCCCGAAAAGTATTTTAATCTCATTCCTAAGGATATTTCCGAATATCCCACCTACGCCAAATACCGCAACCTAATGTTCATCGGCGATTTAGAGAGCAGCGGGAAGGTCTCGAAACACATGAGAGAAAGCCTTGCAGGGGACTTCATCACACGAGTTCAGCAAAGCGGCGGCGATCTCTTCGTGGCAAAAAACTATGCAACCAGAGACCAGCTGATCCTCTATCTCTTGGCATCAAACCCCTTGAACCTCAAGAAAGTAGCAGCTGTTCAGGGCGAAAAGATATATGAAATCCTCTTGCAACGCTTGGTGATGAGACAAGGCTATCAGGCTTACCAGCAGAAGGTTATCCCCGCCCACTTCTGGGAACACTATCCTTTCACCATGCAGATCCCGGATAACTATGTGCTTTATTCCAATGACAAAGAGGGCAGGTTTCTCTCCCTTTTATACCGCGCAAGAATGCAAGAGCGCGAGATTCCCGATAAGTATATCAACATCTATTATGAGGAGATGGACGAGGCAGACTTTGGCATAGAGTGGTTTATAGAGAAAAGAAAAGAGCTGGGCGAGAAGTATTTTGAAGGGGATAAGCTTACCGAGGAGACCATGCGCAAAAGCCAAACGAGATTGGCAGGATTTGATGTGCTGAAGCTTGCCGGCGCTTGGACAAACGAAAAACACCTGATTGGCGGCGCCTTTCAGAGCTACGCCTTTTATCACGAAGGCAAGAGCTACCTCATAGACAACGTTGTGTATTTCCCTGCAGGGGACAAGCTTCCCGTGCTCACCGAACTCTTTGCAATCTCCAACAGTTTTAGGATAAAAGAGCAAAATTGAAACGAATACTAATCATTCTTTTGGGCATTATCTTGCTTTCCGGCTGTGCCGTGCCGGGCATGAAAAGCAAGAGAGCAAGACAGGTGGAAGACCTATCACAGCCGAATCCTGCCTCTATTTATTTCTTTTTGAGCGGATCATATCTATTTAACTATTCAGACTTTATATCAGCCGAACAGGTCTTGCAACTGGCAAGCGTGCAAGATACGGGCAGTCCGCAGATCAAGAAGATGAGACTCAAAAGCGCTGCTTATGCCTATATCTTTGGACAAGATGAAAGCTTCGGCAAGAAAACAGTTCAACTCATGGTGGATAACAAGGATCTCATCAAAGGCGATAAAGAGCTTTTACAGCTGGCATACGGCGTGTTTGAACTCATGGAAGAGCGTGAAGGACAGGACTGGGCGTTGGATATATTGCTCAAAGATCATCCCGACGCGAGAACCTGGTATTGGGAGTTCATTCGCCAAAAAGAAAGCGGCAAGAAACCCAGCGTGAGACTGCTCAATAGAGCGCTCAAAAACCTCGATGATCCCAATGTCAAACAGCTCATTGCGCGCGAGTATGAGGCATATAATCCCACTAAAGCCATGAGCATACTCAAAGACCTGCCCAAAAACCCGCAAGCGGATCAGACACTTCTGCGCATGTATCGCAATCACGACAGAATAGATGAATTGACCACACATTTTAAGAGCTACCAACTTCCCCAAGAACAGGCCATGGCGGCAGATTATCTCTTCTTTTTGGATAATAACGGTATGTCGAACATCGCCTTTGAGCATGTCGATTACATCTTCAGCCTTGAAAATCTCGAACTGATCAGAGTGATGAGCATAATCGCCTATATGCGTGATGACAGCGCCACTCAAACTAATATCTACAACTATCTGCAAAAGCAAAAGCATTCCGATGAAGCATTTGCAGAGATATACAACTTCCTGCTTTTACATGAATTGAAGCATCCCGACACCCTGCCTTTTGATGTTCTCGCCCAAAGCGTTTATTCCTCTGCTTCCCTCAGCCGCGCCATTTATGTGGCAATGTTGCACACAGATTATAGAGGCAGGAAACAAAAAGACGACGTGGCAGCAGCACTCGCGATAGCAAAACAAATTGAAAGACTCCCGGAGAGTGCACTAAAGGGCTTTCTGCTCCTCAATGTGGACGTCAACGGCATTACTGATCCCACTCCCGCATATCTCTATTCAGAAGAGCTCATCAAGCGCGGCGTGGGTGGAATAGAAGACTTTCAACTCATCATAGAAGCCCTAAGCGATATGAAAAGCATCCCCGAGCAGATACGATATCTTCGCATTGCAACCCAAAGATACCCCGAAGAAGCTCAGTTCCAAAACAATCTCGGATATCTGCTCTTGGAGAACAACACAGACTTAGACGAGGCAGAAAGACTCATCACACAAGCGCTTAGGCAAGACCCAAATCAGATCAGCTACATAGACTCCATGGCATGGCTGCGTTACCTACAGGGAGACTACACGAAAGCCCTAAACCAGATCAAAAAGATAGACATGAAAGAGGACTTACCCTCAGAGCTACTTTATCACATGGGAATGATTTACCTGGCAAATGATATGCCGGATAAAGCCACCGAGATGCTGAAAAGAGCAATAGAAGCCGATGACGATGAAGACTACGTTAAAAGAGCAAAAAAGGCACTGGATGAGATGATAGAATGATTGATATCCAAAATCTCTTCTGCGGCTATCGCAATAACGAAGTGCTGAGGGATGTCTCGCTGAAGATTCCCGAAAAGGGGCTCAGTGTCTTACTCGGTCCAAATGGCGCCGGCAAATCCACCCTGCTTTTCGCCATCATGGGATACCTAAAAGCAAGCTCGGGAAGCATCGTTATCAAGGATAAAGACCTCAGAGACTATTCCAGAGCAGAGCTTGCAAAGATCATCGCCTTCATCCCGCAAGAGCAAAAGAGCGAATTCGATTACAGCGTTTTAGACACAGTTCTCATGGGACGCTACCCTTTCATGAAACTCATGCAAAAATACACCGAGGAAGACATTCAAGCCGCGGAAGATACACTTGCCATGCTCAATCTCAGCGCGCTCAAAGACCGCTGGCTCAATCAACTTTCAGGAGGCGAAAAACAACGCGTATATATAGCCCGCGCACTCATCCAAGAAACGCCCTTCATCTTTCTCGACGAAAGCCTCTCGCACTTAGATATAAACTATCAGATAGAGATCATTAAACTACTCAAAGACATCGTTTTAACCCAGAACAAAGGCATCCTGCTCATCTCGCACAATCTCAATCTTTCGGCAAATTATGCAGACTTGATGATATTCTTAAAAGAGGGAAGATTGCACAGTTTCGGCAAGCCTGAAAGCATCATGAAAGAAGACATACTCTCGGATGTTTTCAGCATCCCGCTTAAGACCATGGACAACCCCGGCAGCGGATTGCCAAACATACTCTATCCCTAATATAGGCACGCAATTATGAAGAATATTAGATACCTCATCAGCCTCCTCTTGATCTTAGGCATACTCGGCTCTTGCAAAGAGAAAAAGCCGCAAGCACCCTGGGAAAAACACCGTCCTCACACAGAAACCACCGATCCCACCTCAGATGAAGACAGTCCCAAGAGTATTGATATCTCTACACAGGAGCTTAGGCAAAGAGAGGACATCTACACCGTCACCCGCATCGTAGATGGAGATACTTTCGTAGCAGAAAAGGATGGAGTAAGCGTGCGCGTGCGCCTCATGGGCGTGGATACCCCGGAATCTGTTCATCCCGATAAAGAGGTGGAACACTTCGCCTTGGAAGCAAGCGCTTTCCTAATGACAATCCTGCAAGATGAAGAGATCTACTTCACTTTCGACCAAAACAATGCCGCCACAAACCACACTGATCGCTACGGCAGACTCTTAGCCTATGCACATCGCTTAAGAGACGGACTTTTAATCAATACCCATCTCATCAAAGAAGGCTACGGATATGCTTATTTGAAATATCCTTTTGAATATATGGAAGAATATTTAGAGCTTCAAAGAGGCGCGCGAGAAGCCGGCAAAGGCCTCTGGCAGGACTACGGCACAAACGCCACTTCACAGACACAATTTTGGTTTAACGCCGGCAGCAACAAATATCACCTCAAGAGCTGTCGCTTCACAAAAGAAAGCTCAATGCCCATCCTTTTAGCAGACGCTTTAGCAAATCGGCTCGAACCTTGCAAAGTTTGTAAACCCTAATAAATAAAACAGGTATGTAATATGGAACATATGCACGATAACTCAGCTTTTGGCAAAACAGGCATCCCGGAATCTCCGATGTGGGGCAGACCGGGTAAAAACACTTCGCCCGTTTTGCGCTATATCATCATCTTTTTATTCATCCTCTTAGGCTTTGGCCTTGGCGTAGTCATAGGCTTCAGCGGCGATTCCCGCAAGTTCAGCGAGCTCAAAGAGGAAAACATCCTCCTTCGCGGCAAGCTTGAACTCTATGAAGCCGCCATCGATTCCATCTATCAAAGACTGGATCTCATCGATGAAGACAATGATGAAATATCCGGCTATCCTCAGATAGATGAGATCTCACTGCATTATGGAAGCAGCATAGACGAACTGCTCAAACACAGCATGCACAATCTCGAAAAGCGGCTGGTAGCAATCCTGCAACACACCAAGGGAGAGCATCAGAGGCTT
>FZPS01000151.1_pt278 | contig 34759 bp, 29 predicted proteins | sample 1817821 | NCBI WGS metagenome assembly FZPS01 (sample SAMEA104158645, study PRJEB21678) | metagenome | place: Germany | collected 2015-04-21
CGAGCGCGCGGTCCGCGGGGGTTATGGAGTAGGTGCGCCCATCCGTGGTCCAACCGGTGGGGAGAGTGCCCTCGACTGCGCTTGAGAGGATCTTTGCGCCCTTGATATCAGCTCCGGTGAGGGAGACCCGGCCGTCAGCGGAGGTGGTTGTCGGGAGGGCGGGGGTAGTGGGGTCTGAGGGGAAGAGAGGGGCGCCGGGGCTGCCGGGGCTTGAGGAGCCTCCGGTACTACCTCCTGATGAAGGGGTTTCAGTTTTCCCAGATTCATCGATAGAGACATCGATTGTCGGTGTGATGCTACCCTTCCCATCGAATATGAAGGTGATCTGGCCATCGTTGACCCCTTTCTTCTTACCGGTCATCGTCATCTTGGTGATGACGTTTTTGGCTGCGGCTTCTCCTTTGAGGGTGAGTAGATCGTAGGTGCCCTTGGAGATATCGCCCGGTGACTGACTTATCTCAACTACACTGTCTCCACTGGCATCCTTGCCTGTGCTAAGGTGGACTCCATCTTTCTGTTCTAAAGAGAGTGTAGTCCATTCTGTGCCTTTTGTGTAAACATTTATGTTCGCCCCGTTGAGTGAGAAGGGAATGACGAGGTCGCGAGCTACAAAGTTGAGCTCATCGCCGGGATTTGCATTGAATTCTGCGTTTATGCTAAGTGAAAATCTGGCATTATCTGGAATACCCTTCACATCCACAGTTACCGTATCCCCCGGATTTATCTTTGTTGGGGATATGGTAACTGTTGCCGCCATTGCGGCGGGAGCCAGAAGTGAGAGTAGGATCATGAGTACGATGCATCTTTTCATTGAAGAATCTCCTTTCTTATCAGGTAAGGTACTGATCACCGTTTAAAATAAAAAGGTTTATGAAATGGTAAAATGAACTAAACCACTATGAGCCTTAAGAGAGGTCTGTTGTTACTGGGCGTTCTCGTCGCTCTCATCTGCATTCCTGCGACGGTGTGCGCCGCAGGAGATGGGTGTGGTGAACCCTACATAACAATAAAACTGGAAGAGCCTGATCACTACACGTACCGAAATCTAGTCGTTGAGAAGATCGAGATACTAGATCCGCTGAGTGATACAACCCCTGTGGTGAACTTGCTGAGTAAGGATTACGCTGATTCCAAGTATCTCTGCCCCCCAACCATCGGGAAGATTGTGCGGAAGTTTGACCGAGACGAGGGTACTTACAAGCATGATGGAGAGTCTGCTCATGTGTGTATCACACCTAATGAGAAGGAGTCTCACAGCCTGCCGGGGGTCTATCAAAATTACTTGGTCTACACTGAGCAGACGTTCCCGGACTTTGAAGTAGCAGGCCCCGAGGGTGTTGGATGTGGTAACGTCCTCATGCTTAAGTACCCTGAAGAGGGGCTAGATAGAAGTATCTCATTCACTGAGCTCTTCAAAGGTTCTTTCAAGGAAGGCTACCTCTTCAGCGAGGAACATATTCTCTACTTCAGTAGCTCCACAAAGACAGATGCTGCTATCTGGCCTAGTGATGACATTGAAAAGCGCTATGATAGGACTGACTTGGCTTTCACGCTGGATGCGAACAAAGTCGATCTCAAATACTTCTGCCCGAAATTGTCACCAGTCAAGGCATTTTCCCCTAATGACAATCGTCTTGACGATTATTGTAAACCCAAACCCGGAGAATATCTCCTCACGGCAGTGAAGTATGACAGCGACTCCAAAACAATGCGCATCTTTGCAGCCATGCCGGTCCTCATACTCAAGGAAGATACTAAAGTCGCTTGGACGGGAGATAGCCCCTACTATCTAAGGAAAGGAGAAGATATAACCATCTGCTTCGATAATAGCGTTGGAACTGACAAGATCGCCTATGCTCTCGTCAAGAAAGATCCGTGCTATGACCTCGATGTTGACGTCGATACCAAGGGACTTGCAGAGCAGGGCAAGGGCATCTCAAACCTGGATGGCCTCATCCCGATCCTGAACTCGATCACACAGTCAGATGGCCCTGTCACTTACACGCTCAAACCCTGTGGTGGAGAAGAGGCTGATTTAAAGAGATCCTCTGGCCTCGTCATAGCCGAAGGCTACGGATGCGCAGGCTACGCTAACGCTGATTGTGTGAAAATTGCAGCCGCCACCCTCAACACACTCACCCCCGGCACGTACTATCTCTACGCTCTGGGCACGAAAGGCCAGAAGGTAGTCGCGGTCGATCAGACGTGCATCGGGATCGGTGAATACCAGGAAATCAGTACCGGCGATGATGGTACTGTTGCTGAGGATGTAGATATTGACGCCACCTCGGAAGAAGGAGTCGTTGCTAGGCTACACATCCCAGAGGGCGTCAAGGCGTTCGATAAGGATGGTAACCCGCTTGCAGAGATAGGTATCAGTGCCATACCTGTGGATCAGCTGACATCCCCTGGTAAGGCCATCATCGTCTCCGGCTGCGCCTTCGATCTCCAGCCTGATGGAGCTACATTCGATCCAGCGATCACACTCACATTTGGTATTTCCCAGGATGTCTGGAATCGCCTGAACCTAGATAAGAACAACCTTGAAGTGAAGTGGTATAACAAGGATACCGGCAAGTGGGAAGATATCCCGACGACCGTCGACAAGACAAAAAAGGAAGTTAGTGCGAAGATCACTCACTTCAGCACTTTCGCTCTCTTTGAGGTGCCAAAGCCAACCAAACCCCCATCCGGAGGCGGCGGTGGAGGCGGCGTATCTCCAGTCAAACCCGAATCTCCGATCTCCTACGATGAGAAGGGCATCCTGACGACTGACAGTGAGGGTATAGTAGCTCACTCAATCGTGGTCGGAGCCTCAGATGGGGTTGCAAGCCTTCTTGTGCCGGCCGGCGTCAAGGCGCTCGATAAGGATGGCAAACCGCTCTCCGAGATCACCCTCACCCCGCTTGCGAGCGACAAGATGCCTGTAGTCCCGTCTGGAGCGCTATTCAAGTTCGCCGGATACGTCTACGAGGCCGGTCCTGACGGCGCCACATTCGACCCGGCAATCACACTCACGTTCAATCTCCCCGAGGACGACTGGAACGCTCTGGACCCCGACACCAACGACTTCAAGGTGAAGTGGTACAACGAGGTGACTGAGCAGTGGGAAGATGTCCCGACGACCATCTCCAAGAGCACAAAGAGCATCACCGCAAAGATCACTCACTTCAGTATCTTTGCGTTATTCACTGAACCAGTAACAACAACCCCGCCGGTCGACATAGACATCCCGACGACTCCACCAGTCGATGAGAAGCCCCCCGCTGGCGAGTTCCCCACGACGATCTTCGCGATCGTTGTTGTGCTCGTCATCGTGATCGCAGCGGGATACTTCTTCATCGTGCGGAAGTAACCAAAACCCCAATCCCTTTTTCTAGACCCAGCAGAGAACGCTAGACCTATCTCTCTTCACAGCACAACCTCCCCCGCATGACAAACCGCACGAAAACCCCCCTCCTTGCCACTCTCAGCGCCGACCAGGCACACTCTGTCCTCATGCGGCTCGTCTATGACGACCCCGCCCTCGCGGCCAGGGCAGAAGAGGTTGCGCGTGACCTCTTAGAGTACGTCGACAGCACAGCGATCGCCGATATCCTCTGCTATGAACTCTCGACCCTCAAGATCGAGGACGTCTGGGATACCTCAGGCTGAACCCGCGATGGCTACATCGATCCTTCAGATCGCGCATGGGAGATGCTGGACGAGGTGCTCGAATACCTCAGGCGCGGCATGCCCGACGAGTCACGCATATACGCCCTCGGCATCCTCCTCGGGATCAGGAAGTTCCAGAACAACTCAGGATCAGCCCTCCTCGAAGAGGTGCCCGACTACGGTGACGATACCCTCGAATTGGTCCGGGAAGAGTGGGAAGAGGCCGTCGGTGATGACGAGCAGGTGCGCCTGTTCGCCGATGAACTCCGCGAAGAGGGACTCACCTGATACCGGGGGCCAACGACAAAAAAATTATCGGCTGGACCGCGCCAGGAAGTGCGACTTCAACCACGCAAGCGCCCCTTGGGTGACGACCCACCCCTTGCGCGCGTTAGAAACATATGCGACTGCCTCGTCCCGGTCCCCTAGGCCGTGGTAATCAGGCAGTCGGGCCGGCAACTTCCTCCGCCCCAGCAGATACCGTGGGACAAACGGGTTTCCCTCCATCGCCTCATCGAGTGCCGCGTCGGCACTCGATCCGGCCCCCTCCTTCCGGAACAGCCAGAGGGCCTCGGAGTACATGAACGCCGCCATGGGATCCCCCTCATACTCCTCCAGGAGCGCCTCAAAGACATCATCCCGATCCGCCTCTGCGAAACCCATGGCAAGGATGTGCCGGACACCCTGGTTATCGCCCGGATTAAGTCGCAACATCTTCTGATAGACCTCGATCGCCTCATCCTTATCCCCGACGGCCCAGAGGATATCCGCATACAGCATAAGCGCCCGCATGTAGGGGCGCGTATCGACATCTCCCCAGAAACATCCGACCCCCTCCTCAAAGTACTCCTCCCCGAGCGCCCGTTCTCCGGCAGCCACACCCTTCTGGGCATACTCCAGTGCCGCTTTCAGACTCCTCTGCTCCTCGGCCAACAGCACCCAGGCATCAGCGCAGTCCTCGGATACCTCCAGCGCGCGCCTGGCAAGCACCACCCGCCGGCGCCCGCTCGCCTCCATCGCATCATACGCGATCTGCTGCGCGCGCTTAAGCGGGGTATCCGCGGGGGCCGGGGGCGGCCCGCCCTCTTTGAGCACCTCCTGGAGGTAGGCGTTTGCCTCCTCAAGTGACTCAAAATTTTTATTCTGCACCAGGGCTCTTGTATCGATCAACGATCTCTCCATTGCCACCCGCATCGCCATAGGATCCAGTTTTTTTGCCATCGCTAGGTTGAGGTTCTCGCACCATCTAATAGACCTTCCGTTCCGATCACCGCACCGGGATCATCTGATGTAGCGTGCAAAGGTGGCTACACCCAAGCGATATCTCAATGGGGCGCCCCCTCCCCTCCCTGCGGCAAGATGATCCAGACCAGGATATAGGCGACGATACCCGGGGCGAACCCCGTGAGGACGGTGACGACCGTCCAGATCACCCGGATGACGTTTGAGTCGATCTCAAGGTACTCCCCGATGCCGCCGCATATCCCGGCGATCCATCGATCGGACATCGAACGGTATAACTTCTTCATGACACCTCTCCGGACTGCTCATTCTGCTGCGGAGGAGATAGATGTTTCTCCCCGGAGGGAGGATCTTTCAGCCCCCGGGCCTGCGGGGCGCAGAGATCACAACCCCCGCAGGGGACCGCTTCAAACCCCTCCCCGAAGTACTCGAGGATCTGCCGCCTCCGACACACCCCGGCGCTACAGTAGCCCACCATCCTCTGCAGCTTCTCGCGCGCAACCTCGCGCTGGAACTCCGAGGGGAGGTCGCGGTCGATGAGGGATCTCAGGCGCCTTGCACCATCGTCATGGTAGAAGAGGATACAGTCGCTCTCACCCCCATCCCTCCCCGCCCGCCCGCTCTCCTGGTAGTAGGCCTCAAGCGTCTTCGGCATATCGTAGTGGATGACGAACCTGACATCCGGCTTATCGATGCCCATACCAAAGGCGCTCGTCGCGCAGATGATCCGGGTCTCCCCGGCCATGAACCGGTCGTGCGCCCGCTCCCGGGCCGCTGCCGTCATCCCGGCATGGTAGGGGAGCGCCCGGAATCCATCGGCTTTGAGGCAATCGGCGAGCGCCTCTGCTCCATCCCGTGTCGCGAGATAGACGATCCCCGCCTCACCCCTCCGGGTCTGCAGGTAACCCCTGAGACGCTCGTACGCATCCTCCTCCTTCGGGATGACGGCGTACTTCAGATTCTCCCGGTTGAATGTCCCGACATAGATCAGAGGATCGACGAGACCGAGCTGCCGCACTATATCCTCACGGACATCCGGTGTCGCGGTCGCCGTCAGGGCGACCATCGGCACCCCCGGGAACCTCTCTTTCAGGACCCGGAGTGACCGATACTCAGGCCGGAACTGGTGCCCCCACATCGATATGCAGTGCGCCTCATCGACGGCGATCAGCTTCACAGGGAGGGACGCGATGAAGTCCAGGAAATCGTCGCTGACGGCTCTCTCCGGCGAGACGTAGAGGATGGGGACGAACCCCTCCGCAAGCTCTGAGAGGATCCGCTGCGTCGTCGCATAGGAGCACGAAGAGTTCAGCGCCTCCGCAGGTATCCCGAGGGCCTGCAGGTCATCGACCTGATCCTTCATAAGGGCGATGAGCGGCGATATGACCAGCGTCACGCCGTCACCGATGAGCGCAGGCGCCTGGTAGCAGAGGGACTTCCCCCCTCCGGTCGCAAGCACCGCAAGGACGTCGCGCCCACGCATGAGGTCCTGGATTATCTCCCGCTGGTAGGGCCGAAACGCTGTATGCCCAAAGTACCGCTCCAGGATAAGGTGCAGGCGATCCATCACGATATGTTGGCGCTCTACCTGGATAGTTGTGTTCACAAGAAAAGCCCGACGGATCGCCTCACCCCGAGACCTCCTCCCAGAACCCGGCGATGGCGGAGAAGATCCTCCCCCGCACCTCGTCGACCTGGGTCTCATCGACCTGGTGGGCAGCAGGATCCCCCGTCCCATAGAGATCGCGGTTGACCTCGATCTGGATCCAGGGGGTCTGCGTCCGCCGGTGGTGTGCGATCGATATGAACCCGCCCCTGAAGGGATCGTTCATCGCGACCCGCCCCTCACCGTCAAATTCCGCCTGGAACGACCGGGCAAGGGCCGAGAGCCACTCCGGCGGACAGGTCACGAGGCCTCCCTTCCGGAGGGGCTGCCCGGTCGTATCGCCCCGGTTGCTCAGGCAGAAGAGGGGGCGCGGCCGGCCTGCATCCATCCGGGTCTGGGGGGCGTGGGGCAACATGCTGTGGCAGTCAAAGGCGACCTCGATCGGGTGGGCGTCGATGAGGTCGGCCAGCCGGTTATGGAACGGGAAGTAGTACCTCTGCAGGAGGACCCCTATCAACTCCCTCCCGGGCGCGAAACCCTTCCGGTACACAGGGGTGCCGTCCTGCGTGATCATCTTGACCACGCCGTCCTGAGCACGCGGCGGGTACTCGTAGGGCGCCCGGTTGGCATCGACGAAGACCCGGGAGACCTCAAAGTCGACCAGGGCCTCCGCCACATCATCAAATCCGTAGAGGAGGCGGGTATGCGGATCGCTGTTGAAGGCTATATCCTTCCGCGAGAGGCTCACAAAACCCCGGACCTCGGGCGGGACCGAGACGCCCCCATGGGGGATGGAGAAGAGGAACGGGTAGCGACCGCTCAACCCCTTCTCCCCCCCGCCAGGGAATCGACGTTCATACTCTTTTCCACTCAGTATGGGGGTAGCCGGATACAAAAGTGCATTGGTCACCACCGGGCTGGTGTGGGGATCCCGTCGGATAGGCATATCATCCTGCAGGATGGATCGGGAGAAGCCTCCCCGCTCGAAGCGATACAGTATTCGCTGTGTATCGCCCATTCAATCATACGCCTTGCGCTGTGGGGGCTAAAAGACCAGCATGCGCCCACGGATGGGCAGTGAGGAGAGACGGTATGGCAGAAGGTACGGGAAGAGAACAGTGGTCCTCGACTGCGGGCTTTATTCTTGCAAGCATCGGCTCAGCCGTAGGGATCGGGAACATCTGGCGATTCCCCTACATCGTGGGCGCCAACGGCGGCGGTGCGTTCCTGATCCCATACCTGATCTCGGTCTTCCTCTTCGGCCTTCCCCTGATGGTGCTTGAGTTTGCCATAGGGCGTAGCACGAAGACATCGGTGCTCACCGCGTTTCGATCCATGCGGGATCGCCTCTCCGTTGCAGGTCTCGCCGTCGTCGCCATAGCCGCCCTGGTCCTCAGCTACTACCTCGTGATCACAAGCTGGGTACTCGCCTACGCCCTCTTCTTCACCGTCGGCCAGCCGACGGACTTTGCTGCATTCACCGGCTCTTACATCCCGCTCATCTTCTTCTTCATCTCCGGAGTAGCCGTGTTCCTGACGGTGCGCTCCGGAGTCAAGGAAGGGATCGAGATGATATCCCGGATCCTGATCCCGATCCTCGTCGTGATCCTCCTCTTCCTCGTGGTCTTTGCGCTCACCCAGACGGGGGCTGCAGACGGGATCGCGTTCTACCTCTCCCCCGACTACTCGCGGCTCTCCGACCCGACCGTCTGGACCGCAGCGTTCGGGCAGGCCTTCTTCTCGCTCTCGGTGGGCATGGGCGTTATGCTCACCTACGGAAGTTATCTGGAGGGGGGCAACCTCTTCCGGAACGCCTCCGTCATAGCCGTCGCCGATATGCTGATCGCGATCCTTGCAGGACTCGTCATCTTCCCCCTGGTCTTCACCGCAGGCCTCGACCCTGCATCCGGTGTGAACCTCGCGTTCATCACCCTGCCCGCGGTCTTCCTTGAGATGCGGTTCGGCATGATCCTCGGGGCACTCTTCTTTGCCATGCTCTTTGCCGCAGCACTCACATCCGCGGTATCCATGTTCGAGGTACCGGTGGCGACCATGATCGACTCGTTCGGCTACACCCGGAAGCGTGCAACACGCCTCATCTTTGGCGTGATCATGCTCCTCGGGCTCCCGTCAGCCCTCAGCTACACGGCCCTTGAACTCGACCTCTTCGGGGTCCCGTTCCTCGACCTGAGCGACTACCTCTTCGGGACGCTCGGCCTGATCATAGCAGGCCTCATCATAAGCGTCGTCGGGGGATGGTACATGGACCGGACCCGGATCTGTGATGAGATCGGCGGGTGCGGGTGGCAGCAGAGGGCCTATGTGGTGCTCATCCGATACTGCGTTCCGGCGATCCTGCTGATCACGCTGATCGCAACCCTGGTCCAGGCCGGAGGGTGAGTGCAGACGAAAAAAGAGGTCACGGGGACTGGATGAACCAGCCGGTCTGAGTATTGTCGAGTGCATCCCGCGAGTTCGACGCGGTCAGGAGACTGACGACGATCATCATGAGGATCGATATCACGAGCGCGTAGAGGCTGAAGTGCACCGGGAGTGGCGTCACGAACTGGTGCCAGTAGCCGAAGGCTGCAGCCGCGACAAGCCCGCTCGCCATGCTTGCGATCGCTCCTTCCCCGGTGGCGCCGCGCCAGTAGAGTCCGGCAAGCAGTGGGACAGCAAACGTCGCGAGCATGACTCCGATGCCCATCCAGATCAGCCACGCAAGCATCGGAGGAGGGTTGATGGCAAGCAGGAGCGTGCCGCCGGCCCCGATGACGATCGCAACCTTCGAGACGAGGAGGACCTCTTTGTCGGGCGCTGAGGGACGGAGGATGTTTTTGTAGATGTCCCATGCGAACATGGTGCCGACGGTGAGCATGAGCCGATCGGTCGTGGACATCACTGCGGCAAGGACGATCACGGCAAAGAGCGCCCAGAGCGCCACGCTCGGCATGGCATGTTCAACACCGACGATGAAGGCATAGTCCTGTGCGTTCACAGCCTCAGGGAGCGCAAGCGTCCCCTCCTCGACGAGCGCGCGCACGGCAAACCCGGTGAACTTTACGAGGAACATGACGACCGCGTAGATCCCGAACGCGACGAGCGGCGCCCACTTGAAGTACCGGGCCTCTTTTGCGGCCAAGACGTTGTTGATGACGTGTGGTGCACAGGCAAGCCCGACCATGAGGAGGATACCGAACGAGACGAGGAACTCCGGCGTCGCGTAGGCGTACGGGGCGTAAGCCGGGCTTGGATACCAGGGTTCGACGAAGTTTGGATCGATACCGGCGAGCACGGTATCGATGTGGGCGAGCCCGCCGGCGCTGGCGATGACGGGTGGAGCCATCAGGAGAATACCGACGATCAGGATCCCGCCCTGGAACAGGGTCGTCCAGGATACGGCGTAGAGCCCCCCGACGACCGTGTAGGCGGTGATGATGACCCCGGCGATGAGGAGCGCTATCCAGTGCGGTATACCGAAGAGCCAGACGAGCACGATGCTGATCGCGGCGTACTGTCCCACCAGGTAGATCAGCGAGACGACGATCCCCGCAACGGCCGAGAGTCCACGGAGTGCCCGGGGACTCTCGAACCTCTCTGCAAGGTAGTCCTGGATGGTCAGGTAACCCCGCCCCTCCCCGATGGCCTGAAGCTTCACCCCGAAGACGATGATACAGAACGAGGCCGAGAGCGGGACGAAGATCTGCTCCCATATACCGGGCCAACCTGAGGAGTAGCCGAACCCGCTGACGCCAAGCAGCGTCATACCGCTACAGATGGAGCAGACGATCAGGATCGTGAAGACCCAGAAGCCAAGCGATCTCCCGGCGAGGATATAGTCCTCGGTGTTATGGATCTTCTTTGAGGCCCAGTTCCCGATGCCGATGAGCACGACGAAGTAGAGCCCGATCAGCACAAGTGTCGTCAGGTCCGCCATTCAGGGGGCCTCCCTGAACCGGAGCCCCCAGAGGGTGAGCACCATGATGATCAGGGCGACGGCGACGCCCAGGATCAGTCCAGTGTGGAGAGGTAATTCGAAGAACATGCTATGTCAGTATGTGACACGCTAACATATAACGTAATCGCTGGGAGCGAGGATGCCGCCCCGTTCGGGGGTAGAAGCCCGTATACCAAAAATGGGGTTATTTCGAGCTCTTTACGGTCTTTGAGCCCCGGAGGATAGCTATCTTTCCGGTGCGGACGAGCTCCTTGATACCGTACTGGCGCAGAAGTTTCTCGAGCGCGTCGATCTTCTCTGTATCCCCGGCCACCTGGAGCACCAGCGTCTTTGTCCCGACGTCCACGACCTGGGCCCGGAAGATATCAGCGATCTGGAGGATCTCGGCACGGGAGGTGCCTGGTTCGGCGGCCACCTTGATGAGAGCGAGCTCGCGCTCCACGCTCTCCCGCTCGGTCAGGTCGGATACCTTGATGACGTCGATGAGCTTATTGGTCTGCTTCATCACCTGCTCGACCACGGTGTCATCGCCGTTCACCACGATCGTGATCCGGCTCATGTCAGGCTCCTCGCAGGTCCCGACGGCGAGGCTCTCGATGTTGAACCCCCGGCGCGAGAACATGCCCGCGACACGGCTCAGGACGCCTGCCCGATTCTCCACGAGGACGCTCAGCGTATGCGGCTTCATTCGCGGTGCACCCCGATCATCTCGTTGATCGCAGCCCCCGCGGGGACCATGGGAAAGACGTTCTCCTCCCGTTCGATCCTGAAGTCGAGGACGAACGGGCCGTCGGTCGCAAGGGCGGTCTCGAGGGCTTCCCGGACATCATCCTTCTCATCGACCGTGATGCCCTCGACACCGTAGGCCTCTGCGATCCTGACGAACTCCACCGGCGGGAGCTCGGTGTAGGAGTAGCGGCGGTCGTAGAAGAGTTCCTGCCACTGGCGCACCATGCCGAGGTACATGTTGTTTAAGATCACGACCTTGACCGGGATCCTGTAGTGCGCGACCGTCCCGAGCTCCTGGATGTTCATCTGAAAGCTCCCATCGCCGGCGATATCGACGACCGGGAGGTCCGGCCGGGCGAAGTGGGCGCCGATGGCCGCCGGGAACCCATACCCCATCGTCCCGAGACCGCCTGAGGTGATCCAGGTCCGGGGTTTCTTGAAGCAGTAGTAGAGCGCAGTCCACATCTGATTCTGGCCCACCTCGCTTGCGATGACCCCTTCACCGTCCAGGAGACGGGAGAGCTCCTCGATGATGTACTGCGGGCGGAGACGATCATCGGTTTGGTAGTGGAGGGGGTACTGCGCCTTCCAGGCGTTGATCCTCGCCACCCAATCTGCTGTATCCCCCCGCCTCTGCATCCGCTGGAGGAGGGTCTGGAGCACCGCCTTGACGTCGCCGACGATCGGGACGTCGACGAACTTGTTCTTCCCGATCTCGGCCGGGTCGATATCGATGTGGATGACCGCGGCGTTCGGCGCGAAGGTCTCGATCTTGCCGGTCACCCGGTCATCGAACCGGGCGCCTATGGCGATGAGGAGGTCGCATCCGGTGACCGCGTAGTTCGCTGTCTGGGTGCCGTGCATACCGAGCATGCCGAGGCAGAGCGGGTGATCGCCGGGGACGGCGCCAAGACCCATCAGGGTCGTCGTCACCGGGATGGCGGTTGCCTCGGCAAACCTCAGGAGTTCGGCCGATGCCCCCGAGTGGACCACTCCCCCACCGGCATAGATCAGGGGACGCTCGGCCTCGACGATCAGGTCGAGCGCTCTATCGATCTGGCGGACGTGCCCCTCGTAGGTGGGTTGGTAGCCCCGGAGGGTGACCTTCCCGGGAGACGCCCCCCCGCCCTTCGCAGGACCGTTCGTGACGTCTTTTGGGAGGTCGATCAGCACCGGGCCGGGTCGGCCGGTCCGCGCGATGTAGAACGCCTCCTGGACCACGCGGTCAAGGTCGTCAGCATCCTTCACGAGGTAGTTATGTTTTGTGACCGGCATCGTAATACCGGTGATGTCTGATTCCTGGAACGCGTCGTTCCCGAGCATGCCGGTCGGTACCTGGCCGGTGAACGCTACGATCGGTACAGAGTCCATGTATGCCGTCGCGATCCCGGTCACCAGGTTACACGCACCGGGACCTGAGGTTGCAAGGCATACCCCTACCCGGCCGCTGGCACGTGCGTAGCCGTCAGCTGCATGTGCCGCTGCCTGTTCATGCCTCACCAGTATGTGCCGGATCGACGAGTCGTAGAGCTCGTCGTATATCGGCAACACTGAGCCACCGGGGTAGCCGAAGATGGTATCCACCCCGTCGCGCTGGAGCGCTTCAATCAGAGTTCTGGCTCCGGTCTTCATGCTCTTCACCGAGTAGTCTGTTCATACCGGCTATAACTGCTTCGACACTTGCCATGATGATATCCGTTCTTGCGCCCCGGGACGTCACGGTCTTGCCGTTCCTGCTGAGTTTCACCGAGACGTCGACGAGGGCATCCGTGCCGCCGGTTATTGCATCCACGCGGTATTCATCGAGCCTCACACTGCCGACGTCAGCCACCGATCGTTGGAGCGCGCGGATCGCCGCATCCACCGGACCGTTCCCGACCGCGGCACCGGTGACCTCGCCGCCGTTGACGAGCATCGTCACCGAGGCGGTCGGCACGGCGTTGCTCCCTGAGACGATGGTGAACTGGCGAAGCTCAATGCAGGGCGCAAACTCGATCTCCATGACGGTATCGGCGATGGCCATGATGTCGGCATCGGTCACCCGCATACCGGCATCGCCGAGATGCTTGATCCGCGCCACGATCTCGGCGAGTTGCCCGGCGTCCGGCGCGTACCCCATGTCGTGGAGGGTGGCCTCGACCGCCGCTGATCCGGAGTGTTTGCCGATGACGATGCGACGCCTCCGCCCGACGAGCTCGGGGCGGATCGGCTCGTAGGTGCTTGCGTCCCGCATGATCCCGTGGGCGTGGATGCCGCTTTCATGGGTGAAGGCCATCTCGCCGACGATGGGTTTGTTGGTCGCAAGCGACACGCCGGTGAGCCGGGCGATGTGGGTCGAGAGGGGGTAGAGATCTTCGGTCATGATCCCGGTATCGACACCGTAGAGGACCTCGAGTGCCATCACCAGCTCCTCGAAGGCTGTGTTTCCTGCCCGCTCCCCGAGGCCGTTGACGGTGACGTGGACGGCGGATGCCCCGGCGCGGAGGGCAGCGATCGAGTTTGCGAGCGCAAAGCCCAGGTCGTCGTGGCAGTGGATGGAGAGCGGGGCAAAGAGGAGCGGGGGGATGATCTCGGCCGTCCGCTCGGGCGTGAGGAGCCCGACCGTGTCACAGAAACAGAGTCGGTCTGCGCCCCGGTCGACTCCCTCACGGAAGACCGCCGCGAGGAACGCCTGGTCGGCACGGGATGCGTCTTCGCCGGAGAGCTCCACGATGAGGCCGTGGCTCTTCGCGTACTCGACGGCGCTCCAGGCCATGTCGCAGACCTGTTCGCGTGTCTTTCGGAGCTTCTTTGTTATGTGCAGGTCGCTTACCGGAACGACGAGGTGGACGGAGTCTGCCCCGGCGTCGGCGGCAAGATCGATGTCTCCAGGTAGGGCCCGGACATACGCGCAGCACTCGGCTGCGAGCCCGGCGTCGGCGATCGTGCGGATGGACTCGCGCTCTCCGTCTGATGCAGCAGCAGAGCCGGCCTCTATGACGTGGACGCCGATATCGGCAAGGGCAGTTGCGATCTCAAGCTTTGCGGCCGGCGTAAGGGAGACACCCGGTGTCTGTTCGCCGTCCCGTAAGGTGGTATCAAAAAAGCGGGGCGATTCAACAAATAAAACGATCACTCATAGTGGGTTTCACCGCAAAACTATTGGCAGGAGCAATATTTAAATGTTGAGGGTTTGGGGCTCATCGGGACGGCCCCGGTAGGCTGCATCCCGCCGCTTCAGCATATACCTGATACCCAATCTCGGTGAGTTCGAGCGAGAATTTCCATCATCAGGTCTCTCTAGAGCCCTGCTCTGGCGTTTTCCCTGGTGCGATCGCCTCGCAAAAAGCTATCGCCATGGGGGTGGGGGGCTCGATGGAGGGCCGTGCCCCAGGTGCAAGGCCGGGCACAAACACCCAAGTGGGAGCTCAAGGGCAGCGGGAGTTAGCCCTGTCTGGCTCGATATCCGCATCGCATCTGGAGAGGGGGGTTGGTTAGAGCTGCATGTAGGTGCCCTGTATCTTCCACTCATTGCCTTCTTTGACGAACCTCATTGTCTCTACGCTTGTGGTCAGATGTTTTCCTCCCATTGAGGAAGAGATCTCAACCTTCAATGTCGCTGTGTCTCCCACAACGTCCTTTGAGAGGATCTTGTAGTTGTCATACTGCATTTGGAACTCAGATGCCAGTTCCATGATGTCCTTGATGTCGCTCTTTCTGCTCGTAGACTTCGCCTGGCTGGAGAGTAAGTCGTATATGGTGTCGCTGTCGCCACGGTTGAATGCAGATATGTACGTCTTGAGTGTGGCTTCCGGCGTGTTGGTCTTCTTCGTATCAAGGAGCCCGGTACATCCTGCTGCCGAGGTGGCAAGGATCAAGATGATCAGGCTTGAGGCTACTAAAAGTCGCTTCATGATGTGCGTATGCGCCGACGGGTGCTTATGTATTTCGATCGACTCCTCCGGCCGACGTATGCGGGGGGTTACTCTTCATCAGGTCGCATACGGCTCTTCATCGGAGTGGGAACTCCCACAGGCTCTCTGTTATCGCAATGCGCCTCCAGCAGGCAGGAATGTGCGGAAAGTATCGGGTAAAACAAGAAGAGATAGGGGGAATTCATCAAAACATTGTGGCAGCCGTCCCTGCACTATCATAGATGTGGGTGATGTACCTCGTTCCGAATACTCCCACAAATGGACCGATGAGGACCGCTATGATGATGCTCAGGAGGAACGCCAGGAGCCAGCCGACGAACGGGATCAGCAGAAGGATGGCAGAGATGACACCCATAGCGATCGCGAAGATGACAGCAGCTACAGCGGCGACGATCCAGAATATGACCAGTGCGAGGACGTAGCTCACCCACCCGATCTCTCCTATATGGGTGATGATGGCGCTGAAGTTGAACGCCTCCCCAAAACTATCTGTCCTTGCGAAGCGCACCAGACCCATCAGAGCGATGAGGGAGAAGACAAAGAGGAAGATCATACCGATGAGCATGCCGATCAGTGCCCCAGCGCCTGGGCTGCTTGCCGCTCCCCCCATCATGATGCCCGCACCGCCGGCGACCATGAAGACGACCGTTGGTATGATGAAATAGATGATGCTTACGACGAAGAGCTTAATACCGTTGATGAACATGCCAACCCAGTCGTCAAGCGGGGGCATTCGAGACTCGCCCCTATAGATCTTCCATTGATACCCCCACCAGAGCGGAAAGATGACCATGCTGATGAAGAGCAGGAGCCATTTCCCCCAGTTGCCCAGCAGGCCATCTTTGGTGTAGGCAAAAGAGTTGCCGAGCATAGAACCATAATTCATTTACTACTCACCCCGAGGTTAATCAACCTTTATGGACTGGGTATTTATAGGTTTCGCAAACCCAGTACCTCATATAGGTCACTTTGACCAAAAGAGGCGGTCTTCAACAGGCCTTGTCGCCAGGGAAGGGTCAAGATCCACTCCCGCGCGGGAGACTCGCAGTGGGTGGCAGAATGGGTGTGCGTCAGTGCTCATAGTCAATCGTACATTCGGGAGATCTTTTGGGGGTATTTTTGCCCCTCTTCGCGCTCTTTGCAGTTTTTCTCCACTCTGCCCCGAGCAGGGGATACTGCATATTGAGCCCAGAGAGACAGAGGGGAGGGGGCTTCTTGCCCCCTCCCCAGAGGCGATACCTCCCACGGTCCAGTGTTTGGGGATACGCCCCGGGTATCCCCCTCCCGGGGCGGGGTGGGGGATGCTGGCATATTGAAAGAAGGGGGAGACCTCGTAAAACCAGGTTACTCCCGTCATTCCGCGTGATTGTTGGCGTTACACCTCACCGCACCAAAATCTCTGAAGATGCGGTGACATGATGCCTCGCGAGGGTTCCCGTCCCTCACCGTCAGGTGGGAGGCGGTAGCGGGCGAGTGCACCGCCTTTGATATCGCCCGAGGGAGATCAGCGGGAAGGGAGTATCACTTCATGGCACCCTATTCTCGAAAAACCCTCCCACGCTCTCATAGACTTCGGCCAGGTAACGGGCGTGGAAAACGCCGTACGCCACCCCGAGAAAGAGGCTGATGATCCAGCCCAGGATCGGGATGTTTGCGAGGAGGCCAACCACGAAGCTGTAGACCAGACCGATCACGATGAGGATGATGACCGCAAGGATCCAGGCTCCCCACCCGATCTTCCCGATCTGGGCAAAGATCGTGCCGAGCCTGAACGCCTCAACGAACTTCCCGGTTTGGGCGAACCGCACGACCGCAAAGAGCGAGACGAACGATATCAGGACTGCGACGAGCCCTGCAAGCAGGAGCCCGAGGAGAACGGCGGCGAGCACCGGGATCCAGGCCGCAGAATCGGTCGCCCCCTGCGCCCCGATGGCCGAGAGGGCCGCAAGCCCCCCAAAGTAGATCAGGACCAGGATCGTCGGGATCGCATAGATCAGGTTGATGATGTTCCACTTCCACCCGTCGACAAAGAGCCTGCCCCATCCCTCGACATCGGGGGCAGGCCTCCGACCGGAGAGCACCCGCACGATATAGCCGTTGTAGAGCGGAACCAGAAACAAGGTAAAGATCTGAATGAGCGAGAGGATAACCAGGATGATCCACCGCCCCCATCTGCCCCAGAGGGTCTCTTTTGTGTACCCAAATGCCCCAGATACGATCGCACCGTAGTCCATGAACAACCACCTTCAGGCGTGAAGGGGCGGTAGCGCACATAACCGTTTGGGAGCACCCGGGGAGGCTGGCACTCACTCCGCAGATCAGCCTGGATCGAACACACCCTAAGCCCTTGTTCCGATTGACCGGCGTTCAATCAAGATATCCCTCCCCGAATTCGCTCCGGGGGCTGGCACCTGACCCTGGAGCAGCGATCTATCTGGTGAGAGGAGAGGGAGCCAGCGCTACCAACATGCGGTCCGGGTGGCGCCAAAGCCCCCTCAGTATCCCGACCGGGGATGCTCTCATAGGGAGATTGGCCTGCTAGATCACGCGGAATCCGGCACCCTTCTTGCGCACCAGGCCGATCTTTCTGAGATCGTTGAGGAGCCCGTTCACAAACCCAGGGGTGAGATCCAACGCGATCGACCATCCTTCCTTGGTACTCCCCACAGCGCTGCTCTCGAGCGCCTCCGCAACCTCCGGCGGAGTCAGCGTCCCGCCCTCCTCGAGGATCTCCATGGTTCTCGCAACGACGATCTGTTTCAGGGAGATGCCCTCCCGAAACGATATGTACGCATCCTCGTCGATGTCCAGGGCGTCGGCAATTTCATCGACTTTGTCAAGATCTGCTCCAAGAATAACGCGGGGACCAAACTCCAGCCGGCACTCAGGCACCGCGACGATGGTCACCTCTGCCTGGATCCCGTGCTCGGCAAAGACATCGGGAGCCACATCCTCGGTGAGGCCACCAGGAAGGGTGAGGACGACATCCTCAGGGTCCACGTATTGTTTCACGACCATTCCTTCATCCCCGACCTCGATCAGGCCGTTCTCGCCCAGGGTGGCGAGTGCCATGAACTTGTAGAACGTGGCGCTCTTGTCGCCTGGTGGTGGAGCCCCCGAAGCAGGCCTGCCGGATGGATTCATCCACTCTTCGATGCTTGCCTTTGGGATAACATCCCCGGGTGGGAATCTCTCCATGAATTCAGCGATGGTCTTGGCGATGCGCTCTGTCACATCGAGGTAGGGGTCATACAACTCAAGGGGCTCGTCTTCTTCGGTATCACCCTCACCACGGAACTCCTCAGCGAGCTTCCTGAGCCGCGCAATCTCCTCTCTCAGCAGTGTCTTAATATCCTTGATCGCTCCTTTTGCAGAAACCAGTCTCTTTAACGTGACCGTCTGCGTGACGCGGGCCGGCATGCCCGCCTCCTTGAAGGCACGCGCAATTTTCGGGGTGTCGATCGGATCGTAGATAGTGAGTATCTCCTCAAGCACCATATGGCATCTTCACACGAGGTTGTATGCACCACCTGTTCATAAGGCCGTCAGTCGGGGGATGCATGATTGAGTCCCTGATGCGGTCTCATGTGGCCATTCTCGTTTGAGCGCAGGCTTCGAGGATCGAGGTCTCTCTCCCCCCTGGACAGACAGAAGTGCCTGAAGGTAGAGCCTTCTGCCTTCACGGCGCGGGCGAAGGCGGGAGCGACCCCGCCCGGGTAGAGAGTTTCGATGACCCGCTGCCAGGGGGACGGGCAGAATCTCCGGAGTCGCTACACTAGTGCATCATGTCACCATATCTTCAAAAGATCTTGACGTGTGAGATGGAACGCCAACAATCACGCATAATGGCGGGAATAACCTGGTTTTGCGAGATCTCCCCCTCCCCTGTCTGGTTTCAATATGACAGGAAAGGGTGCGAAGAGGGGTAAAAGCGCCCCTGAGGATCTCTTGAATATACGATTGACAACGAGCACTAGTACACAGAGGCCGCTCCGAACACAAGTGCAGCCATCACTGCAAAAAGCATGAAGATGATGAATAAGCCTATCCAGATTATCAGACCCGCGACGAGGTTATAGCCAAATACTGCGAGTGCCCGTTTCAGGAAGCTGTCTGACACCAGCCATCCCTTGTAGCTGTATGTATCCGTCCCACCATTGGACATGGTCTAGCATTGCCAGGATGCAAGATAAAAAGATTCCCTTTGACGGTGGCCCCCACCAGATGGGTATCCCACTTCCACTCACCGACAAAGAGCCCGCCCCAGCCCTGGAGACGAAGCCTTCCTGCCCCGGCCACACCTGGCCGCAGAGAGATCGCCTGGAAAGAGGGGGGATGTGGTCAGTGCCGGAAGTGGCGCACGCCTGTAAAGATCATCGCTACATTGAGCCGGTTTGCCGCATCGATGACCTCCTGATCCCTGATCGAGCCGCCCGGCTGGACGAGCGCCGTCGCCCCCGCCGCTGCCGCGATCTCCAGGGTGTCAGGGAACGGCAAGAAAGCGTCTGAGGCGACCGCCGAGCCAGCAAGGGGCTTCCTGGCCTTCTTCACCGCGATCTCTGCAGACTCGACCCGGTTCATCTGCCCGGCGCCGATCCCGAGGACCGCTTTTTCGTCCGCAAACACGATGGCGTTACTCTTCGTGTGCCGGCAGACCTTCAGGGCGAGGTCCATCGCCCGCATCTCCCGGGCATCTGGCTCCCGCTCGCTCACGACCCTCCACTCCTCCTGGTAGGGTGCAGCCCGCTGGACCAGGACGCCACCGTCGATACTCCGGATCTCGTCCTGGACCACCGCGTCCGGCAGCCTGAGCACCCGCATATTCTCCTTCACCCGCATGATCTCGAGCGCCTCCGGAGCGTAGGAGGGAGCGATCACGACCTCGACGAACGTCTTTGTGATCTCTCGTGCGACATCCCCGGTGACCTCGCGGTTCATGGCGACGATCGACCCGTAGGCCGAGACCGGGTCGACCTCCCGGGCGGCGATGTAGGTCGCAAGGAGATCCTCGCCCGTCGCAACGCCACAGGGGTTGGTGTGCTTGACGATGACTGCAGCGCACTCCTCAAACTCCCGGATCAGCCCGACAGCAGCATCGAGGTCGAGGTAGTTATTGTAGGACATCGGTTTGCCCTGGATCGGTTCTGCCGAGGCGATACCAGCCTCTCCATAAACCGCTGCGGATTGGTGCGGATTCTCACCATACCGGAGCGCCCGCCCATTCCCGAACTGGACGGTGAGAACTTCAGGGAACGCCCGGTCGATACCGGTGAGGTAGTTTGCGATCGCTCCATCGTAGGCCGCTGTCCTGGCAAACGCCTTCGAAGCAAGACTCAATCGCTCGTCAGCCGTAAACCCTCCCCTCCGGACAGCGTCTGCAGCCATACGATAGTCGCCGGGGTCCACCACAACCGCCACGTACGTATGGTTCTTCGCCGCCGCCCGCACCATCGCCGGGCCGCCGATATCGATGTACTCGATGATCTCATCGAGCGAGAGCCCGGCATCGCTCATGGCCTCGAAGGGGTAGAGGTTCACCACAACAAGGTCGATCGGGTCGATGCCGTACTCCTGCATAACGGCGTCGTCGACGCCGCGACGGCCAAGGATACCCCCGTGCACCTTCGGGTGGAGGGTCTTTACCCGGCCGTGCATCATCTCAGGAAACCCGGTGTAGGTAGAGACGTCCGTATACGAGATCCCCGCCTGCTGAAGTGCAGCCCCGGTGCCGCCGGAGCTCAGGAGCCGGTAATTGTGCTCTACGAGCACTCTTGCAAGATCAACGATGCCGGTTTTATCCCAGACAGAGAGCAGTGCCCATCTCATGGTCACTCGTGAGCAGGATGGAGAGATATATGTGGCGTTGCCAGCACAGCTGGCCACCTTCCACCCTCCCCAGGGAGCGAGAACGATCGCGTGCACCGTCCGCAGATCTGCGCACCAGGGGAGAATACTGCCGACTGGGTCCCCGATCGGCGAAGTGGCTCCCTGGAGGGTTCGAATGTCTGCAGCAATCATCAATGCTATATAGAACTACATTACAATGAATAATCAAACAAGTACATTATATCATTCTCAAGCGGGTTAGACATATGAAGGAGGAAACATCCGAACCAACCGAGAGGCAACAGGATCTCGCAGAAGAGACGGATGCAGCATCTCCAACGCTTGAAGATCTGCAGAAGGCCTATGACGACCTGAACAGCCGGTATCTGCGTCTTGCAGCAGATTTCGACAACTACCGCAAACGGATGGCCCGGGAGATCGAGGCCCGCACAACCTTTGCCATCGAAGACTTTGCTGTGGAGTTGCTCGAGGTCGTGGATAACTTCGAGCGGGCAGAGAAGGCAGATGGTGCAGGCCTCCGGGAGGGGATGGAGCAGATCAAAAAACTCTTCATGACCATCCTCGATCGGCATGGCATTAAACCCATGACATGCCGGGATCTCCCCTTCGACCCGGAGCGGCAGGAGGCGGTCGCCTACGTTCCTTCTGATGCAGAGGAAGGTATCGTGATCGATGAGGTCATCTGCGGGTACTGCATGCAGGATAAGGTCATCAGATGCGCAAAAGTCGTGGTATCTAAAGGATTAGAGGAGTAGATATGGTTTCAGAGAAAGTTCTTGGCATTGATCTTGGAACAACCAACTCATGCATGGCGATCATGGAAGGCGGGCAGCCGGTGATCATCGCCAACGCCGAGGGCGGGAGGACCACCCCGTCGGTCGTGGCGTTCACCAAGGACGGTGAGCGTCTGGTCGGCAACGTCGCAAAGCGGCAGGCGATCACGAACCCGAACCGCACCGTCCAGTCGATCAAACGTAAGATGGGCACAGATGACAAAACCGTCATCGGAGATAAGAGCTACACGCCACAGGAGATCTCTGCGATGATCCTCCAGAAACTGAAGCTGGACGCAGAGGAGTACCTGGGCGAGAAGATCACAAAGGCCGTCGTGACGGTGCCCGCCTATTTCAACGACGCCCAACGTCAGGCGACGAAGGATGCCGGGACCATCGCGGGCCTTGAGGTCCTCCGGATCATCAATGAGCCGACCGCAAGCGCTCTGTCCTACGGTATCGATAAGGAGGGCGAGGCGACGGTGCTCGTCTACGACCTCGGAGGCGGTACATTCGATGTCTCCATCCTCCAGCTCGGCGACGGCGTCTTTGAAGTCAGATCGACCGCCGGGAACAACCGCCTCGGTGGCGACGACTTCGATAAACGGGTCGTCGACTACCTGGTCGATGAGTTCAGGAAGCAGGAGGGCATAGACCTCAGAAACGATCCGGTCGCCATGCAGCGGCTGCGAGACGCGGCCGAGACTGCAAAGATTGAGCTCTCCACCGTCCAGAAGACCAACATCAACCTTCCCTACATCACCACAACCGAGAGCGGTCCTAAGTTCCTGGACGTCGATCTCACCCGCGCAAAGCTTGAACACCTCATCACCGATCTGGTCGAATCGACCCTCGGCCCGGTGAAGCAGGCGCTCTCCGATGCCAAACTGGGTGCTGACGATATAGACCACATCCTCCTCGTCGGAGGTTCGACCCGGGTGCCGCTCGTCCAGGAGACCATAAAGAAGGTCCTCAAGAAGGAGCCGGATAAAGGTATCAACCCCGACGAGTGTGTCGCTCTCGGTGCAGCCATCCAGGGTGGCGTGCTCACGGGCGAGACCAAGGACGTCCTGCTCCTGGATGTGACCCCGCTCTCGCTCGGCATCGAGACCCTCGGGGGTATCGCAACGAAGCTCATCGAGCGCAACACCACCATCCCCACGAGGAAGAGCCAGATCTTCTCGACCGCAGCCGATGGTCAGACGTCGGTCGAGATCCACGTGATGCAGGGGGAGCGGGCCCTTGCAAAGGACAACTTCACCCTGGGCAGGTTCCAGCTCACCGGGATTCCGCCTGCACCCCGGGGTATCCCGCAGATCGAGGTCACGTTCGATATCGATGCAAATGGTATCGTCCACGTCTCGGCAAAGGATCTCGGGACCGGGAATGAGCAGTCGATCACGATCAAACCGCAGGACTCCCGCCCCTCGGAGGCCGAGATTGAACGGATGATGGACGAAGCGAAGAAATTCGAGGAAGAGGATAAGAAGAAGCGCGAGGAGATCGATCTCCGTAACACCGCCGATACAGCCGTCTTCACTGCAGAACGGGCCCTGAAAGATGCGAAAGATATGATCGATGCCACAGAGCGGCAGAAGATCGAGGAAGGGATCACCGATCTTAAAAAAGCGCTCGAGGGTGATGACCTCGAGGCGATCAAGCAGAAGATGGATGCCCTGACCGAAGCGGTATATGCAGTCACGACAAAGATGTACCAGCAGGCTCAGGCCGCCGCCCAGCAGCAGGCGGCGGAAGGGGCCTCGAAGAAGGATGATGATACCGTCGTTGATGCTGATTACGAAGTCAAAGAAGAGTGAGGGTGATGGGTCCGGATAGCTACTATGATACCCTCGGTATCGCGCGGGATGCCGATGATAAGGAGATCAAGAAAGCCTACCGGAACCTGGCACGAAAATATCATCCGGACGTCTGCAAGGAGCCCGGGGCAGAGGAGAGGTTTAAGAGGATCAACGAGGCCTACAGCACCCTCTCCGACCCCCAGAAGCGTGCTCAGTATGACCGGATGGGGCATACCGCCTACAGCAACGCATCTAAAGGCTCATATGCCGGTGGGGGCGGGTTCTCCGGCGGATTCAGCGCCGACTTCTCAGGGTTCGGGGATATCTTCGAGACGTTCTTCGGCGGCGGGGCCAGGCAACGTGCTGGCCCGCGCCCCGGGGCTGACCTCCTGCTGAAGATACGGGTGACGCTTGAAGAGGCGGTCTTTGGGACCGAGAAAGAGGTCCCCCTCGATCATATCGAGCCCTGTCCTGCGTGTGATGGATCGGGGAGCGAGACAGGGAAGTTCACGACCTGCCCGACCTGCGGCGGCAGCGGCCAGGTGCGGCAGATGAGCCAGTCCATCTTTGGGAGTTTTGTCAGGATGAGCACCTGCACCGCCTGTGGCGGGCGGGGGAGGATCCCTGAGTCCCGGTGCAAGGCCTGCGGTGGCAGCGGGCACCAGCGTGCCCGGCAGACCGTGAAGGTCAAGATCCCAGCGGGTGTGGATACGGGCATGCGCCTCCGGATGGAGGGGTACGGCGATGCCGGGGAGTACGGGGCGCCGAGCGGCGATCTCTACATCGAGATCAGTGTTGCGCCCCACAAGGCGTTCACCCGGCGGGGCGATAACCTGGAGACGGGCATCGATATCACCCCGGCCCAGGCGGTCCTGGGCTCCCAGGTCGAGGTTCAGACGATCGATGGGCGGACGATCACCCTGGATATCCCGGCGGGCGTGCAGCATAACACCGGGCTGAAGATACCGGGCGAGGGGGTGCGGTGGCAGACGAGGCCCGGGGATATGCTTGTGCGGGTGCGCATCGCCGTGCCCACGCGCCTGACGGATGAGGAGCGCGAGCTCTACGGGCGCTTGCTCGACATCGAAGGGAGCAGTCCCCCGGGAAAGGGCGCAAAGAGGGGCAAAGGCTTTTTTCAGGACGTCGTCGATAAGGTCAAAGAGTCGGTGAAGTAGATCTTTGGCCCTGCCAAGAGCAGTGGAGTCGCCCGCACAGCTCTCCATGACGTGTTACCATTGGCCCCGTGCCGGCCCACCCCTCCCGGCCGCATGTGTGGGCGGGGGACGGCGATCGCGGTCCGGGGATCTCCCTGGTTTTGTGCATGACAGCCACCGGACAACGGTCTGAGCCGGGGCGATGCGCCGGCAAGAACAGTCCCCTCCCACCAATATGGCGATATCGGGCTCCCCTGAAACCTCTAATTTCTTCGTAAAACGCTGAAAATACGTTTATTTTTCTGTGATCTCCTGGCGGCAGGGGGGGTGCTACGATCACCCACAGCCCCGATGGGTGTGGGAGGTATTCCAGAATGTATTATAAAAATTTTAGAATAAATCACCGTAAAGGATATATATTTATACAACTATTCCCCCATCACCGGCTAACCCAAGGCCGGGACTTACATCAAAATCCGCACTCCGTCTATCGGGTGTTCTGTTGAGCACCTGCCCTGGTGAGCCTGATCGAACTACCGCGAGGTATGTACAACGGCTCTGGGGTGGAGTGCAGAGATCACGTAAAGGGGGGAAAATGAGAGAAATGAGACATCTAGCACTTTTGTGCGCTGTCGTCATCATCGGGTTGTTGATACCGTCAGCCATGGCGGTAGAGACTGCGCCGGGAGAAGATCTCTACTGTCGCTTCGATAAAGCGCAGGAGCGACCCGATATCGATGGTGACATAATCGTCTGGGAAGACGGTAGGAACGGGAACAAGGATATCTACCTCGGAGAGGTTAGCAAATTCAGGGCAGACCCTGGCCTGAGTACGTTGAACCCCTCCTACGTCGGTGAGCAGATAACAGATCACTCTGCTTCGCAGGAGAAGCCATCCATCTCAGGTGACTACATCGTCTGGCAGGATGATCGGAGTGGAGATTGGGATATCTACCTCTATAGGCGATCTACAAAGAAGTCAGTCCCACTCACAGGAGGCTCAGGCGACAACTGGATGCCCATCGTCCACGGGAACTACGCTGCCTGGTACCATGATGACAACGGCAAGACAGAGATCGTTCTCTACGACATCACCAAAGACGTGAAGACCACCATCGACTGCGATGCAAAGACAACGATTCCCTGGGCAGATACCACCGAGTTCAGGCCTGCACTCTCAGACGGGTATGTCGCCTGGGTGGAGAGCGGGGAAGAAAGCGTCAAGTTCTACGAGATCGGGACCGGCACGATTGGGTATGTCTCCCAAAACAACGCAATCCAGTCCTGGCCCTCGCTCCACGGGAGTATGATCGCCTGGGAGGACTACCGAAACGGGGGTGCCAATATCTACATGACCGATCTCAGAGATCCATCCCGGGGAGTGCAAAGGATAACCTCTGATCCCTCCGGTCAGGTCTCTCCAGCGATCAGCGAGAGCATCATCGCCTGGGAGGATACGCGCGATGGACCGCGGAGCATCTACATGTACGATATCTCTCGCAGGAAGGAGATGTCCGTATTTGTGCCTGCTACCAATGATGATGAACAGCTCTACCCCGTTGTCAGCGCTAACACCATCGCCTGGCAGAGGGGCCGGGGTGATGATTCAAACCTCTACGTCTTCGTCTATGATCCTTCAGGGGTAACCGCACCGATTCTGAAGAGCATCGAGATCACACCGTCCGGAGCGACCATCGGGATCGATGGGACAGAGAAGTTCACAGCAACCGCCCTCGACCAGTTCGGGGTTGAGATGACCGATGGTGTCGAGATCACCTGGTCGAGCAGTGACGAGTCTGTCGGGACCATCGACCAGACGGGCCTCTTCACAGCACTGGCCGCAGGTACGACGACCATCACAGCAAAATCGGGCGAGATAACAACAACAGCAACCGTCACGGTCAGCGCCGAGGATCCGGTCCTCACGAACATCAAGGTCAAGCCATCCACGGGCACCCTGGTGGTCGACGATAGCCTGAGGTTCACCGCTACCGCCCTCGACCAGAACAACAACGACATGCCAGTCGGTGAGGTCATCTGGACGAGCAGCGATACCGCCGTCGGGACGATCGATGCGGACGGCATCTTTACCGCCCTCGCAGAGGGTTCGGTGACCATAACCGCGACATCTGGCGATGTAGCCGGAACTGCGACGGTCACCGTAATCGCTGAGGAGTCGGCGTTTGGCATGATCGTCATCTCTCCATCCGAGGTCACCCTGGGGGCCGGAGACGCCCTTGGGTTCGACGCCATCGCGTTTGACCCGTTCGGCGCAAGAGTACTCTGCGCCGAGGTGGACTGGAAGGTCAGCGACCCGTGCGTCGGCACCATCGATGAATGCGGCACCTTTACCGCCCTCAAAGCAGGCACCGTGACCGTCTGCGCGGTAGGGGATGGGGCCACCGGGACCGCGACCGTCACCGTAACCTGTGCCGATCCGACTCTCGCGCGCATCGTCATCACGCCGCCGGCGATCACCCTGAACGCCGGTGATGAGGCGACACTCACCGCGATTGCCTTTGACCAGTATGGTGACGAACTCCCGGGTGCTGATGTGATCTGGGAGAGCAGCGATGAGGACGTCGGGACCATCGACAGCGATGGGTATTTCACCGCCCTTGAAGAGGGTACGACGACCATCACCGCATCGGCAGGGTGCTGCGGCATCGCCGGGACTGCGACCATGACGGTCACCAGCGCACCCACAGGCCTGACCGATGGCGTGACCATCACTCCATCAGAGGTAACCCTCGATATCTCTGATACGTGGGAGTTTGACGCGATCGCGTTTGGCTCGGAGGGGGACATCATCGACGATGCCGAGGTGATCTGGTCATGCGACGACGAGAGCATCGGCGAGATCGATGAAGACGGTGCTTTCAGAGCTCTTGCAGCAGGCACCGTGACCATCACCGCATCGGTCGAGGAGGCCAGCGGAACCGCGGAGGTGACGGTGCGGTCAGCCGACCCGGCCCTTGCGCGGATCGTGGTCAGCCCATCGGACTTCTTCATCGCCGCCGGGCAGAGCCTGAAGCTCAGTGCGACTACGTTTGACCAGTATGGCGACGAGTTATGGGACGTTGAAGTGCACTGGGACAGCAGCAGTCCATGCATCGGCACCATCAACGATTGCGGCGTCTTCACCGCTGAATGCGACGGCGAGGTGATCCTCACCGCATCGGCAGGCGAGCTCTCCGGCTCGGCATGTGTGACCGTTGAGCCCTCGATCGCCGTCCCGACCAGCATCGAGGTCGACCCCTCCACCGCCACGATCGCGGTCGGAGAGACCCTGAGGTTCACCGCTGTGGTCTTTGACCAGTGCGATGATGCGATGGACTGGGTCAGGGTTGCCTGGTCATGCTCCGATGCCAGCATCGGCACGATCGATGCGGTCGGCCACTTCACCGCGCTCACAGAGGGAACTACGGACCTGACGGCCAGGGCCGGCTGCATAGAAGAGACTGTGGCGGTAACCGTCACGGCTGATCCTGTGCCCGACCCCTCACCGGATCCCACTCAGGGGAACAGTGGCAGATCGACCTCCTACGATAGCGGTGGTGGCGATACCGGACCTACCTTCTCCATAGGGATGCACGAAGACCTGAGACGTGGCGAAGTGTTCACGCTCTCGGATATCTCTCTCACCTCGGTCAGCAGCGTCACCATCACAGCGGCCGACACCATCCCACGATTGATGGTGACCGTGAAGGAGACGGCATGCCCTAGGGCTGCGAGCCCTCCTGCGGATGACATCTATGAGTACATTGAGATCTGCCTCAACTGGGCAGACCAACGCAGGATCGGCCACGCGGAGGTGACCTTTGTTGTCTCTGCCGACTGGCTCGATGACCATGGCATAGTCCCGGAGGAGATCAGGCTCATGCGCTACGTTGACGGTGCCTGGCAGTCCCTGGAGACCGAGTTCATCGATGAGGTGAGCGGGGGATACCGTTTCCGCGCGACCACACCAGGCTTCTCCACGTTTGCCATCGCCGCAGCGGGGACTGAGAATGTATCCGCGACCACGGAAGCGACGAACTCCCCGACCGAGAAGGAGACAAACGTCACGGAGACCGTGACCACAGAGACGACGACGGTGGCGACCACCGCGCCGGCGGCGACTACGCCCGCGGAGGCACCACTCATCTACGCGCCGCTCCTTGCTCCGCTCGCCTTCCTCCTCTGGCCGAGGAAGAGGGCCTAACCCACTCTTTTTTTAGCGATCCCGCGCAGTGAGTGTGCCAAAAGGGGGACGATTCTCACCTCGGTCCGCTGCCCGCCCGACCCTGCCCGCAGGCGGCGCAGCCAAGAGGATGCGAAGGGTCAGCATTAAGGCTCTCTGAGCACGAATCGTAGAAGAGATGGCGATCGCTCTTGAGATCATATTCGTCGGTATAGCACTACTGATTCTAGTCAGCATCATCGCAAACAAGTTTTCAGAGAGACTCGGCGTCCCGGCGCTCCTCATATTCCTCATCGTCGGGATGCTCGCAGGCTCCGAAGGCCCGGGCGGGATACCGTTCAACGACCCGGCCGTCGCCCAGATGATCGGGATCATTGCGCTCGCCTACATCCTCTTCGCCGGCGGCTTTGATACCCGGTGGGATGAGGTCCAGCCCATCTTCTGGCCGGGGATCGCCCTCTCAACCGTAGGGGTCGTTCTGACTGCAGTCTGCCTTGGCGTATTTGCCTCTGTAGTCCTCGGTCTCTCCCCACTCACGGGTTTTCTCCTTGGCGCGGTCGTCTCATCCACAGATGCGGCAGCGGTCTTCTCGGTCCTCCGGATGGCACGCGCACGCCTGAAAGGAAATCTACGGCCGTTTCTCGAATTCGAATCGGGGAGCAACGACCCCATGGCGGTCTTTCTCACCACCAGCGTCATAGCCCTGATCCTCACCCCCGGCTCATCGGCGCTCACGCTCGTCCCGATGTTTGTGCAGCAGATGGTCGTCGGAGGGCTCCTCGGCTACGGGATGGGGAGGGGTATCGTCTTCTTTATCAACCGCCTCAAACTCGAATCAGAGGGACTCTACCCTGTGCTCACCCTTGCCATGGTGCTGATGATCTACGGGTTGACCGCTACCCTGGGCGGTAACGGGTTCATCGCCGTCTATGTCAGCGGTCTTGTTATGGGGAACAGCATCTTCGTCTATAAAAAGAGCCTGATCCGGTTCCACGACGGGATCGCATGGTTGATGCAGATCGTGATGTTCCTGGCACTCGGCCTGCTCGTCTTCCCTTCAGACCTCGTGAGGGTGATCGTCCCCGGGCTTCTCATCGCCTTCTTCCTGCTGCTGGTCGCCCGACCGGTTGCTGTCTTTATAACGCTCCTGCCCTGGAAGATGCCGCTGAATGAGAAGGTCCTCGTCTCCTGGGTGGGACTCCGTGGGGCCGTCCCGATCATCCTTGCGACCTATCCCCTGGTCGCCGGTGTGCCGGACGCGGCGCTGATCTTCAACATCGTCTTCTTCATCGTCCTCATCTCGGCGCTCATCCACGGGACGTCCATCCCCACGGTCGCCCGATGGCTCGGTCTCGCCGCACCGCTCCAGGAGAAGCGCAAACTCTCCCGGGAGTTTGAGGTGGACCCAAATACACCGAGCGAACTCATTGAACTGACCATCCCCCCCGATGCCTCAGCGGTTGGGCAGCAGGTCGTCGACCTCGGGCTTCCGGAGGGGGCGCTCATCATCCTCATGCAGAAAGAGGGTGAACGGTTTGTCCCGTCCGGCAGCACCGTCATCGAGGCCGGCGATACGCTCCTCCTCCTGACGACCGATGACCTGGTGCAGACCGTCCGTGAAAGATTCCTCCGCGTTAAGGAGGAGGGGGAGGCGCACCGCCCATCCTGATGGGGGCTCCTCCACAATATCAGCAGAGAACAGGAGGGGATCAGGCCGAATGAAGCCTGTTACTCCGCTCGATCTTCTTCATCACCGCTTCCCAGGTGCCGGTGATCAGAAAACTCTCCTCCATATACCCTACCACCTTCTCAAACCTCTTCATGGGGAAGGCAATCGTCAGGACGTCCGGAGGGACACAGGGCCGTGCAGAGGGGTCGAACATACCGAAGATCACCTTCTGATCGCTTTCCTTCTGCTGCTCAAGCCAGGGGTAGTAAAAGATCGAGCTGCACCCAGAGCCGAACGGGCACACGACACCGTTTGGGTCGGATCGATCGAAGTTTGCCAGCGTAAAGAGCCCGGAGAGCACCTCCGGCCGGGCGAAGAAGATCGCGACGTCCGGGTTATCCGCAGCCGTGAGGTGATCCCATCGCTTGAAGGTGATGCTCTTTCCTTTCGTGGGTATCCGGACGGCTTCCCGGTCCAGCTCATCCACGATCTCGGGCGTCTGCTTGTAGCGCTCTCCCTCGACGACCCCGGGCTTCCCGTACGAGAGGAAGTAGCGGAAGTCCGGGAATCGTTCAGCCTCGTAGCCGAGGTAGAATTTTCCCCCACGACACCCGATCGAGTCTTCATCGAATGCGAGGCTCGCCCCCTTCCGCACCTTCACAAGGTCGCAGATGAAACACTTCCAATCCCTCGGGGCCCGGGCCTTCTCCACTCCTTCGGTGGGTCCCCCGATCTCGAAGGTTATTGGGAGCTCCGTCCGGGGAAAGTACCTCTCATGGAGCCTAGCGTAGGCGTCACGCAGTGCAATGTCCATGGTTCTTATGTCGAAGCGGGAGCAAAGAAGGTTCTGGTTTCTCCGGGGGAGAGTCGAGGAGCAGAGGCCTTGGGTGGAGATATCATAAGTTATATATAGTCAACTTCCAATTGTTTACATATGCCTCTCCCCCTGAATGATAGACAGTTTATCTTCTGGAGCCTCCGCCGGAGTGGCCTTGCCAATATCCAGATAGCAGAGGAGTTCCGCATATCCCGTCAGGCGGTCTCAAAGGCGATCATCAACATGGACCGGAAGGTCGAGGAGGCGCTCCTCGCGATGGCTCACGCCAACAAGATCGACGTCGAACGTATGAACACGGAGAGAGGGATCCTCTTTGGGCACTCCATCCCGTTCGACGTGAATGCTGTCGTCTTTGTATCGGCGGATCACGGTGTGCAGGTCTGGTACGAGCACGAAGGAGACTGTGGCTCCTGCCCCCGGTATACTCAGTGCATCGAGCTCCTCTGGGGTTACGCTGACGAACTGGGCATAACACTTGCAGAGACCGATGACCCGACACGGCTGGCTGATGAGCTCTTCGCAAAGCTCCGAGAGATGGTGTGATGTCTCTTCGAAAGACACTCCAGGTCTACCTCGGTTGGTGCCCTATGGAGGAGCAGGTGCGCCGGCCGATGCAGTCGAGGTCCATCTCGCCCGGGGATACCCCGCATGGTGGCCGATGGCGCGGCATGGCGGGTATGGAGATAGACACCATCGTTAAAGAAGAGATCTGGCGCTCAATTGGAGCAGTTTACTGGGTATCATTCCTTGTCATTGGTTATCTCACCCTGAATGACTACATCCCGATACCAATCTCCTATACATTCTCCCTGGCGGTGGTTCCCACCGTGGCGCACTTTCTTATCATGGTATGGTACAGACGAAAGGAGAATCTGATCGACCCCAATCCGGTGAACATCCTCCGCCATGCCATTGGATTGAGGGAAGAGGGCAAGGAGGGTACGAAGCGAAGGGGGGCCGTCACTGAGAAGGTGGTCGATGCCGCTCTCCTCGCCATAATCTTCCTGATCTATCTCTACGCATCCCTCACGCACGCCATCAGCCAGATCTATTGGTTCCCTGTCCTTCTCATCATCGGCCTGTTCCTGACACGGATAGTCTTCACCGATGGCGGCGAGCGCCACGTCACCTTCGTGCGATCGGTTGTCTTCTACCTTCTGGCTGTCGGGATCGTCCTTCTGCGCTATCGGGTGCTGGGATACTCCATCAATCCCATCGCGCTTCTCCTTCTGGTGTTCGCGCTTGTCGGTAGTGTCTATCTCATCGGCTATATCTGGGAGCAACGGCGCACATCGGAGGGGGTGGATTGATGGTGGCTCGTGGAGCGATGGGTCTGTTCTGTATACTCGCCCGGGACGGATTCGGGGTGAGATGCCATGATGAGGTCCTCTTGATGGAATCGGCAACAGACGCACAACGACTCCAGGAGACGGTGTGATGTCTCTTCGAAAGGCATTCCAGGTCTACCTCGGTTGGTGCCCTATGAGGGATCTGATGCGGCCGGCTCTGACGGTGCAACCCGGGACGGCCGCGGTCCCGGGCGGGCAGGACGGGGTCACCCCTGAGCTAGGATGGTGGAACCGCTACCACAACCAGTTATTAGCCGCAGCTCTGATCGCATCGGTGGCGGCAGCAGTAGCCTCTCTCCCGGTCAAAGACGCCCCATGGTATTCGGCTATCTTCCTGGGGGTTGGTCTCGGGGTGGGGCTGGCCCTCGGCTTCCTGCTCAGCCACCGGAAGCAGTATGCGCGTATTGATGCCGGTGAGTTCATCAGGGCTACCATGAGCCGGAGGCTGCGCATCACGCGGGATCTGAGCTTGCCGGTGGCCATCATCCTCTTTGCCGGCGTCATGGCGTATTGCGTCCTGGAAGATCGGCTCGATCAGATCTTTGCGCTCATGCTGGCCCTCGGCATCGCTTTCTGGGCACAGTATGGGTTCACACTCCTCTGGGAGCGGCGGCACCGAAAGACCCTGATCGCAGAGAAGGGGTCGATGTATACCCTGGATACGGCACCAGGGGATGGGCGTGTATGCTGAGATTCATGGAGAATCTACACCGATGAGCCTGGGCGGTGTGGGGTGCCTCCCATCCCCGCAGGCGGTATACCTCGCAAAACCCCGCTTGATAGGGCAATCCAGGGATCTTCGTAGCTCAGGTAAAAACTGGTGCACCGTATCTTCCAAGATTTTGACGCATGAGGTGCAGTGCCAACAATCACACGGAATGAGGGTAGTGGCCTGGTTTTGCGAGGCCTCCCCCTCACCTGTTGGCAGGTACTCTGCTCCCCGCTCCAGCGCAGCACCACGATTAGAGTACCTTTCCATGAAGTAAAGATACCTGGGGAAAGGCCGTATCCGGGGCGCGTCCCCATACATTGGACCGTGGGAGGTATCTCAACGGGGGTGGGGCAGACGGGGAGGGGGCAAAAGCCCCCTCCCCTGTCTCTCTGCTTTCCATACGCCCCCACCCCGCCCTCTCCCCAGGCAGAGTGGCACCAGAGAAGCCAGAGGAACACCCCCCCGAGGATCTCTCAAATGTACGATTGACAACGAGCACTAGAGCATGCAACCCCTCGCTCTCCCCAATGGACCGGGACGATTGCGCCATTCCTGCCCAAGGAGCCCTGCCGCATCTCTGCCGATCTGCTCGCACCCGGAGATCACCACAGGAAAGAGCCATCTTTCGGGCCGACAAACACCCATACATCGATCAGTGGAGCCGCCCAGATGAGAGATGTTATCACCGGTGTTCAAACACCCCTGCTTGAGTTTCAGGATGTCACCGTCACCCGGGACGGCCGAGATCTCCTCGATGCCGTATCGCTCACAATCCACGAAGGGGAGCATGTCGCCATCCTCGGGCCGAACGGTGCCGGGAAAACATCGCTCGTCAGAGCGATCATGCGGGAATACTACCCCTCCTCCCCGGGCCCGGATACCATCTTCAGGTTCCGGGGTCTGGACCGGTGGGATGCCTTCGACCTCCGTTCCCACCTCGGCATCGTCTCCGGCGACCTCCAGCAGACGTTTTTCCGCACCATATCAGGCCGCGAGGTTGTGCTCTCGGGGTTCTTCTCAAGTATCGGGCTCTTCACCCACGCAGTGACCCCTGCGATGGAGCGAAAGGCCGACGAGATCCTCGAATTTCTCGATGCCGCTCATCTTGCAGACCGCCCGATGACCGAGATCTCCTCAGGCGAGGCTCGCAGGCTCCTTCTCGGGCGGGCTCTCGTCCATGACCCGGGCACCCTCCTCCTCGACGAACCCACGACCAGCCTCGACCTGAGCGCGCTCCACACCCTCCGAACGATCCTCAGAAAGATCGCACGCTCAGGCACCGGCATCATCCTCGTGACGCACAACCTCCACGATATCATCCCTGAGATCTCC
>FZPS01000151.1_pt241 | contig 34754 bp, 25 predicted proteins | sample 1817821 | NCBI WGS metagenome assembly FZPS01 (sample SAMEA104158645, study PRJEB21678) | metagenome | place: Germany | collected 2015-04-21
ACCGACAACACCGTCTACCCCGGGTCCCTGAACCTCGATACGATCCTCGGCACGCTCCGGGGCGGGACGTTCGATGCAGACGTCGCCTGGGTGCAGAAGAACCGGCGAGCGGTCCCGACCCGGGGTAAGAAGGAGACGACCGACCACCCCCCGATCCACCCCACAGGCGCAGCGACCCGGGAAGCCCTCGGACAGGACCGCTGGAAGGTCTACGAGCTCGTCGTCCGCCGATTCCTCGCGACCCTCTCGCCCGACGCCCGGTGGGCGACCGTCAGGTGCACCTTCGACGCATCCGGCGAGCCCTACGCCGCCACAGGCAGCAGGCTCCTCTCCGCAGGATGGCGCCGCCTCTACCCCTACTCCGAGGCGAAGGAGAAGATCCTCCCACCCCTTACTGCAGGTGAGAACCTGCCGATCCTGAGCGTGACCCTCGAGGAGAAGCAGACCCAACCACCGGCCCGTTACTCCCAGAGCCGGCTCATTCAGGTGATGGAGGAGCACGGCCTCGGGACGAAGAGCACCCGACACGAGGTGATCGGGAAACTCGTATCACGCCGTTACGTGGAAGGAAACCCCCTCCGCCCGACACTCGTCGGGAGGGCCGTCACGGACGCGCTCGACAACCACGCGGCGACGATCACAGAGCCCGAGATGACCCGGACGCTTGAAGAACATATGCAGCTCATCAAGCAGCGCGAACGCTCCCGCGACGACGTTGTCGACGAGTCGCGCGGCATGCTCCACCGGGTCTTTGACAAGCTCGAGGCGCACGAGGAAGAGATCGGTGAAGAGATCATGGAACAGACCGCGGAGGAGCATACGGTCGGTCCCTGCCCCGTCTGCGGCCACGATCTCCGGATCCGGCACATCGGTGTATCCCAATTCATCGGGTGCACCGGCTACCCGGAGTGCCGGTTCAACATCAGTCTGCCCGGCAGCCCCTGGGGGCGGGCGATCCGGCTGGATGAGACCTGTGAGGAACACGGGCTCTTCCACGTCAGCCTCATCCGGAGAGGCTCCCGGCCCTGGGTGATAGGCTGCCCGCTCTGCAGCCACATCCAGTCGAACATCGAGGCGCTCCGGATGATGCCCTCGATGACCGACGACCTCATGCAACGCCTGCGCACGCACCACATCTACACGGTCTCCGAGATCGCGGGCATGCAGCCCGGGGAGCTCGAGGCGAGGATCGGCATCGATGAGGCTGATCACCTCATCAAGGAGGCCGGAGATGCGCTCGAGGTCCTCCGGCGCCGTTCTGAACTCAGGAAGTTCATACGAAAGATCATACCACCCCGCCGGGGTCGGAGCCACGCGAAGATCACAAGAAACCTCCTTGAGCAGGGGATCGGAGATATCCGGGCACTCTCGCAGGCGGACCCGGCGGTCCTGAAGAAGGCCGGCATAGGCGATGCGGGGGCGACGGACCTCCTGGAGGCTGCCCGCGCGCTCTGCAACGAACGCGCCCTCCGGACGGCCGGGGTCCCGGCAGTCAGCCTGAAGAAGTACCTCTCCAGCGGCATCACGAGCCCCGATGACTTCTGCTACCTCCCCATCCCCTACCTCTCAAACAAAACCGGCATTAACCCAGAGACCGTACATAGACATGTGGACCTGGTCTGCAGCCACCTCGGCCGCCCCACCCCGGCAAAGATAACCAGGGCGATGCTTGATCGTGGGCGAGAGGAACTCCTGGCCATCCCCGGCATCGGGGAGGCGACCCTGCAGAAGCTCTACCTCGCGGGCATCTATAACGCTGAAACGCTCCGCAAGGCCGATCCGGAGAGGGTCTCCCCCATCACCGGCATCGCAGAAGCCAGGCTTCACGACTTCATCGGCCATCTGGAGTGACACCATGCACGTGAACTGGAAGACCTGGGCTCATGTGACGAAACTGGATCCCGATAAACGCCTCCCACCAGGAGCCCTCGATGGGATCGCAACAAGCGGGACCGATGCCCTGATGCTCTCGGGCACCCTGAACGTGACGCAGGAGAACCTCCGCGAACTCCTGGACGCGGCCTCAGCCTATGGGCTGCCACTCGTGGTGGAGCCGGCGAGCCCCGACTGCGCCATATGCGACCGGAAGATCGACCACCTCTTCGTCCCGAGCGTGATGAATACAAGCGACGCCCGCTGGATCATCGGGAAACACTTCGCCTGGCTCCGCAACGGCAACTGCATCGACTGGGATATCGTTGTGCCTGAGGCCTACATCGTACTCAACCCCGCCTCCGCCGTCGGGCGGGTGACCGGAGCGAACTGTGCCCTCTCACGCGATGATGTGGCCGCGTTTGTGAGGGTGGCGGATCGTTACTTCAGGTTCCCGATCGTCTACATCGAGTACAGCGGAACCTACGGGGATCCTGGTATGGTTCAGGCGGCGGCAGACGCGACCGAGGACGCCGTTCTCTACTACGGCGGCGGTATCCGATCGGCGGAACAGGCAGCAGAGATGGGAAGGATCGCCGATACGATCGTCGTAGGAAACGCCGTCTACGACGAAGGGGTCGATGTGCTCCGGGCCACGGTCCGGGCTGTGCAGTGATGCATGCCCGAGATCTCCATCGTCCTGATCGAACCACTCTATGAGGGGAACGTCGGGTTCGCCGCCCGGGTGATGAAGAACTTCGGGTTCACCCGGCTGGTGCTGGTCAACCCCTGCCCGATCGGTGACGAAGCCATCATGCGCGCCTCCCACGCCCGCGACGTCCTTGACAGTGCCCGCCGGATGACGATCGATGAAATCTACCGCGAGTTTGACCTCGTTGTTGCGACGACCGGCGAGGTGAGCGAGTCTGTCTGCACGCCGATGCGGATGCCCTACTACGCGCCGGCGGAGGTCCGGGAGATGGTCGCCGATATCGAGGGGACGGTCGCGATCCTCTTTGGGCGGGAGAACTGGGGGCTTGCGAACAGGGAGGTTATGCGTGCAGATATCATCTGCACCATACCGGCCTCGAAGGCATACCCCATCCTGAACCTCTCCCACGCTGTGGGCATCCTCTGCTACGAGCTTGCAAGCCTGCCCCGTGGAACCTACCCCCTGGCCGGGCGTGTTGAGATGGAGGCGTTCCACCAGCACCTTGGCGAATTTCTCGACCGGATCGATCACCCGGAGTTCAAACGGAAGAATACAATGATCCTGCTCCGCCGCCTCTTCGGCCGGACGAGGCTGACCACTCGCGAGGTGAGCACGCTCCACGGCCTTATGCGGAGGGCTGAGTGGCACATGGAAAAGAAAGACTAACTGGTTTTGAAGAGATACAGTACGAGCATGATCCTTGTCGACTGGCAGATAGAGGACCGTATAACGCGTGGGTTCATCAAGGTGGAACCCTATGACCCCGGTCTCATCCAGCCAAACTCCCTTGATATCCGGCTCGGCTCCCACTTCGTCTGGTACGTCCCGGGCGACGCGGTGATCGATCCCTACGAGGAGGGAAGCATCTGTGCAGGCGTAGAAGAGATGGAGGCGGACTCGATCGTCCTTCACTCCGGACAGTTCCTCCTCGCAAAGACCCTGGAGACGATCGAGCTCCCCTCGGACGTTGTTGCAAGCATCGAGGGGAAGAGCAGCATCGCCCGTCTCGGTATCGAACTCCACCAGACGGGCGGCTGGATCGATGCAGGGTTTCGGGGGACGATAACGCTTGAGATGTGCAACGTGAACTCCCGACCGGTCCGGGTCTACGCGGGGATGCCGATCGGGCAGCTGGTCTTCTACCGCACCGACCGTGCTGCGCGCCCCTACAACATGAAGCGGGATGCGAAGTACATGGACCAGCGGCAGGCGACCCTCTCGCGCTACCACGAGAATGCGCGCCGCTCATGAAGGCGGGGCGCCATATGCTCCCACGCTACTATATAGCATGAAAACAGACATTGAACGGTTCAACTGGGGATAACAATGCGACTTCTTCTGATCCATTCTGACCACATTGAGTACGAAGCCCGGAAGAAGACGAAGGTCGCCGAAGAGGATGCTGTCCTGAAGGATGCCCTCGATGAGGCGCTCGCCGTCTTCTGTGCGGTCGAGTCTATCGACGAGGAGAATATCGAGGATGCCATACAGCAGGCGGCGGACGAGATCGTCGCCACTGCCCGGCAGCTCGGCACGACCAATATCATGATCTACCCCTACGCCCACCTCTCCTCGGATCTTGCATCGCCAGAAGCTGCGGTGGATATTCTCCGGGGGCTTGCTGAGGCCATCGCCGGGTCGGATGGGTTTGTCGTGAGGCGGGCGCCGTTTGGCTGGTACAAGGCCTTCTCGCTCTCCTGCAAGGGCCACCCGCTCTCAGAGCTCTCCCGGACGATCGTGCCCGGGGAAGGCGCGGCCGCCCCGAAGAGGGAGATCGAGCACGAGTTCTTCGTCTTCACGCCCGAAGGGGAGCGAAGAGATGCAGCCGCGTATGCAGAAGCGAATACACCTTTCGCCTCCCTGGTCAGGAAGGAGCTCGGGTACCCGGGGCATGAGGGGGTCGAGCCTGCACACGTGGATCTGATGCGGGCCAAGGAGCTTGTGGACTACGAACCGCGCTCTGACGTCGGGCAGCACCGCTGGATGCCCCGGGGCAAGCTCATCCGGGATCTCCTCGCTGACTACGTCCTTGCGCGGGTGCTTGAGTACGGCGGGATGCCGGTGGAGACCCCGGTGATGTACGACCTCGGCGACCGGGCGATCGCGGAGCACGCCGCCAAGTTCGGGGAGCGCCAGTACCGGTTCAAGAGCGGCAACCGCGATATGATGCTCCGGTTCGCAGCGTGTTTCGGCATGTTCTCGATCATGCATGATATGCACATCTCCCCAAATACCCTCCCGATGAAGCTCTACGAGCTCTCGACCTACTCGTTCCGGCACGAGCAGAAAGGGGAGGTCATCGGGCTGAGGCGTCTCCGCGCATTCACGATGCCGGATATGCATACCCTCTGCCGGAACATGGACGATGCGCTCGCAAGCTTTGAAGAACAGGTTGTGATCGGGTGGAAGAGCGGTGAGGATCTCGAGACCCCGCTCGTCGGGATCTTCCGGTGCACGCGGGACTTCTTCGAGCAGTACGAACCCTGGATAAAAGGCCTCGTCGCGAAGTCGGGTGCGCCGATGCTGGTCGAGGTCCTCTCGGAACGGACGCATTACTGGATAGCGAAGGCCGACCTTGCGGCGATCGATGCCCAGGGGAGGCCGATCGAGAACCCGACGGTCCAGATCGACGTGGAGAGCGCGGACCGCTTTGATATCAAGTACCACACCCCGGAAGGTGTGGAGATCCACCCTCCGATCCTCCACTGTTCACCGACGGGGTCGATCGAGCGGGTGATCTGCGCACTGCTCGAGAACGCAGCCGTCCAGGATATACCCTCATTCCCGACCTGGCTCGCCCCGACCCAGATCCGGGTGGTGCCGGTGGCCGAACGGCATATCAGTTTCGCAGAGGAGGTCTGCGGCCGCCTGACCGCCGCCTGCATCAGGGCCGACGTCGATGACCGGGACGAGAGCGTGGGCAAAAAGATCCGTGCGGCCGGTATGGACTGGGTGCCCTACGTCGCGGTGATCGGCGATGCAGAGGTCGAGACCGGCCGACTCACGGTGACCGTCAGGAGGCTTTCAGAGAAGAGGAAGCCGTACCGGGAGGTTATGGCCGAGGAGGAGCTCATCCAGATGGTGAGGGTGGAGACCGCCGGAAAACCCTTCCGCCCCCTCTACACTCCTACGTGCCTCTCCATGAGCCCCCGGTTCATCTGACCATTTTTTTTGCGCGAGGCGCGTTACAACGCATGCTAAAGTCATCGTTTAGGGGGATACCCTGGTCTCTGCAGATCTCGCGCATCTTCGGGGGCAACTCCTGCCACCGCCAGAGGCCCCACCGGTGGTAGGCATCCGGAAGTCCCCTCTCCTCCGCCCACCTCTTCAGGAACGCATCCCAGCGACCGGTGAGATCAGGATGCATCTCGCGGAGCCTCTCGTACTCGCTCTCAAGCGCCGCCGGGCAGGGGTAGCAGCCTACCCGCTCAAGTCCCCGCTCATAGAGAGGATTTATGGGCGCCTCCCTCCACCAGAGGTAGAGGAAGACCTCAAGCGCCCGCCAGCTCCGGATCGGCGATATGTTCAGCTGTAAGGGATTTTCGGGGTTCTGGCTCGTCTCCTCGAGATCGGCACGGTTCCAGGACTCGTACCAGCGATTCCCCTGGATGGTGATGCAGGGACCGACCGTGGCGAGGTAATCCTTCAGAGGTTGCAGCTTTAAGAGCCTGCAGCACCACCGATGATCCTTCCCCGGCGGGCCGGCCTCCTCGACCGCCTGGAAGAAGTCGGTATCGTTTCGTATGATCTCGACACCCTGCGACGCCGCAAACTCCACCGTCTCAGGTAGTTCGATCCCGGAGTTGATGAAGAATGCCTTCTCCACCCCCGCCCGGCGCGCAAGATGGAGGATGGCGGTGCTGTCTTTGCCGCCGGAGAATGATACGTTCACGCATGGTCGATCGCCCATGTACTTCCGTATGGTGCGGACTGCGCTCCGCTCGAGGTTTTTTAGGTGATACTGGTTCTTCTCGATCACCTCATCCCAGCCGGGGTTCGGGCGACTCCGGGGCTCGACGGGTATGAGCTTTCTCACCCGGACCATACCATCCCGCACGATACCTGTGCCGAAGAGATCCCGGTAGGAGATGATGACCGTTCCATCGGGCAGAGGGGATGTTAAGGAGAACCGTTTTCCGCCGATACGCCCCTCATGGCTGCCCGCATCGGTCCCGGCCTCGAGGTCGAGGATACCGCGCTCTGCATACGGCAGGATCTGCGGAAGCGCTTCGGGGGTGATATCGAGGCTGGACTTCCGGGCGATCGGGTCGAACGTGAGCCAGCCGAACCGGTCGCCATGCACGATGACGAGATCGGTCCGGTCGATACCCCCGGTCTTGTTCAGGAGGACGACCTCCGGAATCGGGATCTCGCCGAACTGTTCGGCAAGGAGGCTCCTGATGAGGGTCATATCCGCTGCCAGAGCGGGTCGGAGGTCGTAGGGCTGCTGGAGCCGAACCTCCCTGCTCCTGGCGCCGCATGCGCATGTGCGCCCGATGAGGGGGATGTTGCAGTGATCGCACCAGTAGAGAATCTTTTTTACCGCAGGTTCACGCATTTTTCGGGGAGTACTCTGTTGTGGTCTGCATTAAGTGTGGCCCCCTATAGAGCTCCGCCGGTGAGGACCTGGGCGATGGCAACGCATATACCGGCGACGACCGCGGTCGCCGGCATGGTCAGGACCCATGCTATGACGATCTCGCGGACAACGCCCCACTTGACCGCCGAGTAACCTCGGGTCGCGCCGACGCCCATGATCGCACCCGTTATCGCGTGGGTCGTCGAGACGGGGATGCCGAAGATATTCATCAACGATAGGACGCCTCCGGCGGCGGTGGAGGCGCAGAACCCCTGATAGGGGCGTATCTTTGTGATCCGATTGGCCATCTTATCTATGACGCGCCATCCGCCAAGGAACGTTCCGAGCGATATGGCAAGCGATGATGCCAGGATGACCCAGAGCGGGACGGCAAACTCGGAGATCAGCCCGCCGGCGAGGAGCATGGCGGTGATGATCCCCATCGCGTTCTGAGCATCGTTGCCGCCGTGGCCTGCGGCCTGGAGCGAACCCGAGAAGATCTGGAGATTTCTGAAGTGGGCCGTCAGGCGCTTCGGGTGGTGGTTGCGGAAGATGTGGAGGACGATGGCGGCGAGGAGGAAGGCTGATATGAAACCGAGCACGGGAGAGATGACGATGAAGATGACAACCGCCAGGATACCGCTGATCTCCAGGAATCCGGTTATGATGGCGAGCGGAATGGATATCGTCCCCCCTATGATCCCGCCGAGGAGAAGATTCCACGGTCTGAACTCACTCGTCCAGTACACCAGCAGAGCCGCTATGATAGCGCCGGGGATCGCGCCGGCGAGCCCGTAGGCAACGACCTGTTTGAGCAGGTCAACCGATGGCCAGAAGACTGCACCCATTCCGGCGGCCGCTATACCGGCGCCGAGGACTCCTCCGATCAGGGCGTGGCTGCTGGATACGGGGATCCCGAGGTACGAGGTTGCAAGCACCCAGAGCACCGCCCCGATCATGGCCGTGAGGATCAGCGGTGGCGTGAGGAACGCAGGGGCGACGATCCCCCTCCCGATGGTCGCCGCGATCGCTGTCGTGAAGAGGAGGGGACCGAGAAGGTTGAAGACCCCTGCGAGGAGCACCGCCTGCAGGGGGGTTAAGGCCTTCGTCGCGATGATGGTGGCTATCGAGTTGGCGGCATCGTTCAGGCCGTTCGCAAAGTTGAAGAGCAGCGCGAGCAGGATGCCGAATATGATGATCAGGTCCATATCGGTCAGGTATGCCTGATGGCTATGTCGCTTAAAACATTCGCGACGTCTTCGCACTTATCGGTCGCCATCTCCAGGTTTTCGTAGATATCCTTGAGCTTGATGATGGTTATCGCATCCTCCGTCTTGAAGAGGTCCATGATAGCATGGCCGAGGACGTTGTCTGCGATGTTCTCCAGGCGGTTCACCTCGATGCATCGCTCTTCGATGAGACTCGGATCTTTGATCGACCTGATGCTGTTGACGGCCTGCTCGATCTCGATGGCACTGAGCTGGATCAGCTTTGCGAGCTCGACCATATGAGCGTCGGTCTCGGTGATGCCGTAGCCGTACATCTGCTGCACGGTGCCGTCGATGTAGTCAAGGATGTCGTCCAGCGCCGACGCAAGCCGGGATATCTCCTCCGGTTCAAGTGGCGTGATGAAGGTTCGGTTCAGCTGTTCGTAGATCTGGTGCGTAATCTCGTCTCCCTGATGCTCGATATGCTTCATCCGGTAGCACTGCTCTTTCACGTTCTCAAAGTTTTCGATGAACTCGACCAGCAGGTTGGCTGCAGTAACCACTATTGCGGCCATCTCGTCGAAGAGATCAAAAAAAACCTTATCCTGAGGGATTATCCACTCTTTGAAGCCCACAGTGATCGTTATAAGGTTTTCCTGTCAGGGGCTATATAGCGATCGGTCTGGGAAGGTCACTCAAGCAGGGTTCACGCAGTGATGCCGAAGAGGAGTTCCGCTCTTCCTGCGCATGCCCCTTCCCCCGTGATGCAGTAGTTATAGTACTGTGGCAGGGCAACCCGGAGGCCTTCACGGCCTCGCATGAGGCGCGGGTTCAATGGAAAAACTACGTGAAATGGCCTGGTAGTACCCTTATTTAGATCGCAGGCTGAATGTATTCTGGAATCAATGGCAACACTACAAGGAATGAGCGGGGTCGATCTCCGGGCGCTGGTAGCGGAGGCCGCCGATCGCCTCCCGCTCTGGGTCGGCAAGATCTACCAGTTCGATGCAAAGACCCTTGGTATCAGGTTGAATGGGGAGGATAAGGCGAAATATCTCCTGCTTGCGGAGACCGGGCGGCGCATCCACTTCACGGCAGAGTTTCCAAAGCCTCCAAAGCACCCTCCGGGTTTTGCGATGCTGCTGCGCAAGCATCTGGAAGGTGGAAGGGTGCTCAGTATCCGCCAGCTCGGAATCGAGCGCACCATGAGCATCGATATCGGAAAGAGGGATACGACCTACCACCTCATCTTCGAGGTCTTCGATGAGGGAAACGCCATCCTCTGCGATGAAGACTACACGATCATAAAGCCTCTCTGGCACCACCGGTTCAGGGACCGGGACGTGGTCCCCGGCGCGGTCTACGCCTTCGAGGGGACCGACTGTCTGGCCCTCCCGCCCGGGGAATTCCAGGAGATGCTTGCGCAGTCGGACCGCGACATCGTCAGGACGCTCGCCGTTGGGTGCATGCTCGGCGGCGCGTATGCAGAAGAGATCTGCCTGATGGCAGGTGTCGATAAGAACGCGGCAGCCACGGATGTGGATGCAGGGGTGGTCCGGGATGCCTACAGCCGCCTGCTCGCGGATGTCGAGCGGCGCCGGGACCCGGTGATCACGAGATCGGGGTGCTGGCCGGTGGTGCTGGCCGGCGAAGATGTCCGTGAGCGGTTCGAGACCTTCAGCGAGGCCCTGGATGCGTTCTACCCACGAATAGCAGATGCTGCAGAGGAGACTGCGGCCAAAAAACCCCGCCTCTCCCGGGAAGAGGTGATCCGCCAGCGCCAGGCGGATGCCATCCGGGGCTTTGAGAAGAAGATCAAGCGCTACGAGAGGGTTGTTGAGGTGCTCTACGAGAACTACACGGCCGTCACCGGGATCATAACGGCGCTCGATGCAGCGAGCAGGAACCAGTCATGGCAGGAGATCGAGGAAGTTCTCAGAGCAAACCGGGATAACGCTGCTGCAAAGATGATCCATGCGGTCCACCCGGCGGAGGCGGCTGTGGAGCTCGATCTCGCGGGTGAGCGGGTGAAGATCTACGTCCACGAGACGATCGAGCAGAACATCGGCCGCTACTACGACCAGATAAAGAAGTTCAAGAAGAAGAAGACCGGTGCCCTTGCGGCCATGGAGCGGATGATCCCGGCAAAGGCCCGGCGACGGGAGCGCCTGATCCCCCAGAAGAAGCGGTGGTACCACCGGTTCCGATGGTTCATCACGTCTGACGGCGTCCTCGTCATAGGCGGCCGGGATGCCTCCCAGAACGAGGAGCTCGTCAAGAGGTACATGGAGGGTGGAGATCTCTTCATCCACGCCGATGTCCACGGGGGAAGTGTCGTCATCGTGAAGGGTGCAACCGAACGCCTGCATGAAGCCGCACAGTTCGCTGCTTCCTACTCGAACGCCTGGAAGGCCGGGCATTTCTCGGCCGACGTCTACGCCGCCCGCCCGGACCAGGTGAGCAAGACGGCTGAGTCGGGGGAGTACGTGGCCCGGGGCTCCTTCGTCGTCCGGGGAGAGCGGCAGTACTTCAGGAACGTGCCCGTGGGGGTGGCGATCGGCCTTCAGGTGGCGCCTGAAGTTGCCGTCATCGGCGGTCCGCCTGACGCCGTCGCCGGGCGGGCGAAGGTCTGGGTGACGCTCCAGCCCGGACAGTATGAGCCGAACGATATAGCGAGGAAAGTCATCCGGGTGCTCAGGGATAAGCTCCCGGAGGATGAGGGGAAGGGGTTCAAAGGCATCCTGAACACCGAGGCGGTCGCTGCGTTCGTCCCGCCCGGGGGCTCCGATATTGTGGAACCATGAAGGCAGAGATTCTGGAGCTGAAGAAGCAGTTCGGTGAGATACGGCTCTTCCCCGAGACGCTCGATGACCTCTGGCACCTCTCGCACCTGGTCGGACCGGGCGATCTCGTCTTTGCAACGACGTTTCGGAGCGTGGAGGCGGCGACCGACAAGATCCGGCCGGAGAAGGTGGAGAAGCGGCCGGTCCGGCTCGGCATCAGGGTCGAGAAGGTGGAGTTTCACCAGCATACGAACCGACTCCGCATAGCCGGGGTCATCGAGAGCGGCGTGGATGTGAGTTCGCACCACACCCTCAACGTCGAGCCGGGGTATGAGATATCGGTCATCAAGCGGTGGCGGTCCTTTGACTGCGAGCGCCTGAAGCGGGCCGTCGACGCTTCGGCCTACGGCGTGGTCCATGTCGCAAGCGTCGAGGAGGGAGAGACTCAGATCTACCGGCTACGCCAGTTCGGCCCGGAGTGGGTGACGACCATCATGCTCGGGAGCAGCAAGGGCGCGGATACCGGCGCCCGGTCAGTGTTCTTCGAGAAGTCTCTTGAAGCGCTCGAGCTGGTCACCGGACCCCTGATCGTGGCGGGTCCGGGGTTTGTGAAAGAGGAGTTTGCGGACTACGTGAGGAGGTATGCGCCCGAGCTTGCGGAACGGATGCTCGTCATCGAGACGCGGCGTATAGGGCGGGGGGCCGTGCAGGAGGTCATCGGGCAGGGGGTCCTCGATCGACTGCTCGGCGATCTTCACCTCGCCCGGGAGGTCCGGTTGATGGATGAGGTTCTGCTCCGGATCGCAACAGAGGGTGCCGTCGCCTACGGCATTGACGATCTGCGGCGGGCGATCAACTATGGCGCGGCGGAGACGGTGCTCGTCACCGATACCCTGCTCCGGGATGAGAGGGCTGTGGGCCTCGTCGAGCAGGCGGAGTATGTCGGTGCATCGGTCGTTGTGCTGAGCACCGAGTTTGAGCCGGGAGAGCGTCTGGAGGCCCTTGGAGGGGCGGCGGCGCTGCTACGGTATAAGATTTGAGTGAACAACAGAAGCGCCCTCTCCTTTCTCTGGTAGGGCACGATACCCATCGCCAAGGATGATCAGGCTATACGGGATGATTGACCACCAGGATAGCACGGTTGCGAGTGCTCCGCTCGAGGACAAATCGCTCATTCGGCAAGATGAGTAACGAAGAAGAGTATCGTTCTATGAAAGGAAGGTAATAGCAGCTTATCGGGCTTCCCGAGGGCTCTCGCACCTCAGTACAACCCGGTACGTGAGAGGGCTTAACTTCTGGGTTCGGAATGAGTCCAGGTGTTTCCCCTCTGCTATGGCCGCTATTACCAGACATCCGATAACGGATGGAAGCCAAGGCCCGGATTTGAACCGGGGTGTAGTTGATCTGCAGTCAACCGCGTAGCCGCTCCGCCACCTTGGCAAGTCGTGTCACCTCAGCATGTTAGTCGCCTGGAACATAAAGGTTTCCACCCTATCCAGGGACAGCCACGAGGTGTTTTAGGTGCGCAACTCCGGATTTCGTCTGAGCTCAGCGGATGGCATTGGACGTTAGTACCCGCGGACTGAACATGTCGTTGCCTTCATGCTTACATCCCAGGCCTATCAAACGGGTCTTTTACCCATGTCCTCAATGGAGTCTCTTTTTAGGTCAGGTTTCAAGCTTAGATGCTTTCAGCTTTTACCCCTTGCCGCGTAGCTGCTCGGCAATGCCCTGTCGGACAACCGATCGACCAGAGGCGACGACGGAAAGTTCCTCTCGTACTATTTCCATCTTACCCTCAGACTCCTGACACTCCAGATAGATAGTAACCGACCTGTCTCACGACGGTCTAAACCCAGCTCACGATCCCCTTTAATAGGCGAACAACCTCACCCTTGGCTGCTGCTGCACAGCCAGGATGGAAAGAACCGACATCGAGGTAGCAAGCCGCCGGGTCGATATGTGCTCTTGCCGGCGACGACTCTGTTATCCCCGGGGTAGCTTTTCTGTCGTCAATGGCCCTCATCAATAAGGCTCATTGGTTCGTTAGACCCGAGTTTCCTCTCGCGATTACTTGCTTTGCGTAATCGCGTCAGGCCAACTTATGCTCTTGACACTCTCCTGTGAGTTTCTGACTCACATGAGTTGACCATGGGGCACCCTTGATATTTTTTCGAGGGTGTGGCGCCCCACCCAAACTGCCTACCTACCGTTGTCCTCTCCGGAGAGAGTTAGTGCTACAGCAAACCAAGGATGGTGTCTCATTGTTGGCTCCCCACCCCCCGGAGGGGATGGTTCGACGCCTCCCATCTACTCTGCGCAAGGAATACCGTAACACAGCGACAGACTGCAGTAAAGCTCCACGGGGTCTTCACTTCCCATCTGGAGTCCCTAGTCTCTGCACTAGGACAAAATGTTCAACGGTCTCGTGTTAGGGACAGTAGGGCTCTTGTTAATCCATTCATGCAAGTCGCCAATTAAGCGACAAGGTACTACGCTACCTTAAGAGGGTCATAGTTACCCCCGCCGTTTACGAGTCCTTTGTCCGGTTGAACCCGGTGTTCAGATACTCGCACTGGGCAGGAATCAGTGACTATACCAGTCGTTTCCGAGTTGCAGTCACCTATGTTGTTATTAGACAGTCAGAGCCCCCTTGTCACTGCGACCTGCCTGATCTCCAGGCAGGCACCCCTTCTCCCAAAGTTACGGGGCCAATTTGCCGAGTTCCCTTAACACGATTAAACCGACACGCCTTAGCCTCTTCAGCTAGGGGCACCTGTGTCAGATCTCGGTACGGACATTCATCCCCCTTTTCACGGGCTCCAGGAATTTGCCGGGTTACCCCATCACGCCTTCACTCGCTTCTCACCATGGCGGTACTCCACGAGCTTGAACGCTTGGACAGGGCGACGGCCCTGCCCGACATATCCCGAAGCGTCAGGGCGAACTAACGCTACGGATGAATGGTACAGGAATATTAACCTGTTTCCCTTTTGATGTGCTCGGATTACGACACACCTTAGGACCGACTAACCCTCGGCTGACGAACATTGCCGAGGAAACCTAGCCCCTCCGGCGGTTGGGATTCTCACCCAACTTTGCTTCTACTAATGCCAGAATTCTCATTACTACCCGGTCCACAGGAGCTTACACCCCTGCTTCTGCCCAGGCAGCACGCCTCTCTACACCATCACACAAACGTGTGGTCCGTGGTCTCTGTAGTAGGCTTCAGCCCCGTCCATTTTCAGTGCCCCAAACCTCGACTGGTAAGCTGTTACGCACTTTTTAAAGGGTAGCTGCTTCTAAGCTCACCTTCCAGTTGTCTTTGGCCTGGGACGCCTTTCAGTGTTGACACTTAGCCTACATTGAGGGACATTAACCACGGTCTGGGTTGTCTCCCTCACGGACTACGAGCTTACCCCGTAGCCCGGACTGCCAGCCATCTTCGACGACGGGGAATTTGGAGTTTGACAGGAGGGTGAGGGATTTCTCCCCCAGCTCCCCCAATCAGTGCTCTACCTCACCGTCTATCTCCGGCCAGGTCATGCTGCGGCATGTTTCGAGAGGAACCAGCTGATGCCCAGCTCGATTAATCTTTCACTCCTATACGCAGGTCACGCGAATGATTTGCATATCAATACCGCTTGCGGTCCTCCACGCGCCTTTCGGCACGCTTCAACCTGCCCACGCATAGATCGCTAGGCTTCGGGTCTTACCCTGCAGACTCCACGCACTTTTAATACGTCGTCCCATGCCCGAAGGCTACGGACCTATTGGTTTCCCTTCGGCTCCCCTTTTGGGTTAACCTTCGCCTGCAGAATAAACTCTCTGGCCCGTTCTTCAAAACGTAGGTTACGACACCGGCAACCACGCCCGTACTACCGCCTCGCGACGGGTTCCTTCACGTGGAAGATCCTTTCGCGCCGTAACTCACCATCACCTACCAGTTTCAGGCACTTTTCACCACCGGTCTAGGGTTACTTTTCAGCCTTCGCTCACGCTACTAATGCGCTATCGGTTTCGAGGAGTATTTAGTTTTGGAAGTTGATGACTCCCAGATTCCCGCGAGAATTCCAACCCGCAGTACTCAAGACACTACCAGGATACTTCGGCTTACACGTAGGGGACTATCACCCTCTCTGGTGCCTCGTTCCAGAGGACTTCCATTTAACCTAGGTATCCAGACGGTAGGCTTACTACACCACATCTCCCCTTGCGGGGATTCGGTTTGAACTTTGTCGTGTTCGATCGCCTCTACTAGCGACATCTCGGTTGATTTCTTTTCCTCCCCCTACTAAGATGTTTCAATTCGGGGGGTTCCCGATCCTTACGGATCAACACCGAAGTGTTAGGATGTCCCATTCGGGGATCTCCGGATCGTAGACTCCCTGCGTCTTCCCGGAGCTTATCGCAGCTTGGCACGCCCTTCTTCAGCACTCGAACCGAGCCATCCACTGGCAGGCATATTGCCGTTCCGCTGAACTCATTTAACGTCCAGAGTTACGCACCTTTACACGGCTTCAATAGGTCTGAGACCTTCGGCCCTTCCCCGGTGACTCGCATCTCCGGGTGCATTGAAGTGGACTCAGGGGGATTTGAACCCCCGGCCTCCGCCTCGCAAAGGCGGCGCTCTTCCAACTGAGCTATAAGCCCGATCTTCCGGTTGACATCGGCAATTTTACGTTTTGTTCAGCAACCGCTTACCCCAAGTAATTTCGTTAGGAGGTGATCCAGCCGCAGATTCCCCTACGGCTACCTTGTTACGACTTAACCCCCCTTGCGGAACCTAGATTCGACTGCGGCAACGACCGCAGCCTCATCCAAACCCCACTCGGGTGGTTTGACGGGCGGTGTGTGCAAGGAGCAGGGACGTATTCACCGCGCTATTTTGAAACGCGATTACTACGGATTCCAGCTTCATGTGGGCGAGTTTCAGCCCACAATCCGAACTAAGGACAGGTTTAGGAGATTGCCTTCACCTCTCGGTGTCGATGCCCATTGTCCTGCCCATTGTAGCCCGCGTGTAGCCCGGATAATTCGGGGCATGCTGACCTACCGTTGCCCATTCCTTCCTCCTCTTTAGCAGAGGCGGTCCCAACAGTGTCCCCATCAGTCCGGAGACCATGCTGGCAACTGTTGGCGTGGGTCTTGCTCGTTGCCTGACTTAACAGGATGCTTCACAGTACGAACTGACGACGGCCATGCACCTCCTCTCAGCTAGTCATGCAGAGTCTTCAGCCCGGCAATCATTCCGCTGTCTTATCCGGTGAGCTTCCCGGCGTTGAGTCCAATTAAACCGCAGGCTCCACCCGTTGTGGTGCTCCCCCGCCAATTCCTTTAAGTTTCAGCCTTGCGACCGTACTTCCCAGGCGGCACGTTTCACGGTTTCCCTTCGGCACCTCGGTAACTCGTGGTCACCGATACACCTAACGCGCATAGTTTACGGCTGGGACTACCCGGGTATCTAATCCGGTTTGCTCCCCCAGCTTTCGTCCCTCACTGTCGAAGCCGTTCTGGTGAGGCGCCTTCGCCACAGGTGGTCCCTCGAGGATTACAGGATTTCACCCCTACCCCCGAAGTACCCCTCACCTCTCCCGGTTCCAAGATTGCCAGTATCCCTTAGACGCCTGACGGTTAAGCCGCCAGATTTCCCAAGAGACTTAACAACCCAGCTACGAACGCTTTAAGCCCAATAAAAGCGGCCACCACTCGAGCCGCCGGTATTACCGCGGCGGCTGGCACCGGTCTTGCCCGGCCCTTTCTCCAGGTGCGTTTTAAACACCTGAACAGCCTGCGTTTACAGGCACTCGAGGTTCCCTTATCACGGTTGCCCGCATTGTAAAGGTTTCGCGCCTGCTGCGCCCCGTAGGGCCTGGATTCGTGTCTCAGAATCCAACTCCGGGCTCTTGCTCCCACAACCCGTACCGATTACGGGCTTGTTGGGCCGTTACCCCAACAACAACCTAATCGGCCGCAGATCCATCCTAGGGCGCCGGAGCTTTTGGTTACAGGGCATTCCAGCATCTGTAACCTATAGGGTATTATCCCCAGTTTCCCGGGGTTATCCCCTCCCCTAGGGCAGGTTATCCACGTGTTACTGAGCAGTACGCCGAGGGCCGAACCCTCTCGACTCGCATGGCTTAATCGAACCCCGATAGCAGTGACCTCTGGCAGGATCAACCAGAATTTGGAAGTATGCACACTACTAAACTTGGGAGGAATTAGCGGTTACTGAACAAATTTCCGCATTGCCAATGCCAACGTCAGAATCAACCCACATCATGTGCGGTCATGTTGATTCTCCACCAACAGGGAAACAATGTTTATTTTGTATCTATTTAAACATTATCTCCCCGCGTCAGATCCGGGTCATCAGGACCCGGATCCCCATACCCTTTCTGTTCGCGAGGAATCAGTCGCCCAGGCGACCTGGACGCATTCACCCGCGTGAGGGAATAACGTTTGTCGCTCCCCGCATATATATGCTTTCATTCATGCGGAAAGATGCTCCGGATATCCCGGTAACGCACATTCCCATGTGAGGGCAAATATTTGCGACTCTTCGCATATATACTTACCCCACACCAGGAACCGAACCGGAGACACCTCAAGCCGACCGTGCACCCGTCATCCACGCACCGTGGATGCAGGCAGATCTGGCGAAAAGGCATCGAGTATCCGGAGATACAAACATTGCCAACCCCTATCAGGCTCAAGGCAAACCTTAGGCCCTCATAGCAGTTGAGGGGCTCATGACCAGACCACCCTGACGGGCTGCACGGTCCGATGCCCCGACAACACAGCCTTACTATGTTGTCGTCAATGTCATATAAACATTTCCCTCATCTGTCGGATCCAGGCACCCTGCCTGGACCCCCATGAACGTTGGAAGCATTCCACGCCCCGCCTCCGAATACCGGAACGGGCGCGGAATCCGCCTCCAACTCGACTATACCAGGTGGTTCCCCGGCCTATTTATAGGTTTACCCTGCCTCCACACGAAAGCCGATCCAGAGCGGGTCCCCGGGGGGGAGGGCTACAACCAGAACCTCTCCACCAACCTCCCATAATCCAGCATGATAGAAGCGAGTACCAGCCAAAATATCGCCAAAGATGCCACAATCCATGTTCAGGTCAGGGCACCGGAACAGGAGCTCAAACCCATGAGCGCGGATGGAGGAGCGCGAAAAGATAGCAGAAAAGATAGCAACTCCGCAGGTGGTGCGCAGCCGCACGCAGCTACACAAAAACCGTTGTACGTGCTAGCCCCCTCACCGGACCCCTCCCCGCGTGGGGATACCTCCCACGGTCCAGCGTATGGGGAGAGCCTGAAGAGGGAGCCAGCGCGGGGGTCTACTCTCCCGGGTACGGCCCTCCCCGGGTATCCCCCCTCGGGGCGGGGGAGGAGGCGCGGCGAGCCGGGCGGGGTGGGGGATGCCGGCATACTGAAACCAGAGACAGGGGAGGGGGCTTTTGCCCCCTCCCCGTCTGCCCCCACCCCGTGGAGATGCCTCCCACGGTCCGGTGTAATGGGGAGGGGCTGAAGAGGGAGCCGGCGCGGGGTGGGGGATGGCGCCTATTCATCCTCCCCATCAGCCTCGGGAACACGAGCGCCTATGTACACCTCATCGAAGAACGCATCCTGCCAGAGAGCGAGCCTGCCCTCGAGCATCAAAAAGAGAAGTGGAATGTAGATCTCATGCCGCGCCTGACCCATCACATCCGCAAGATCATCGAGCGTCACGACACCGTCGCCCGCTCGCGCGGAGCGCTGGTACCCATCCATCACACCCGCGACCGCCCTCTGGTAGCCCTCATCGTGCGCCACCGCCACCACATCCCCGACATCAAGGTCAAGATCCGGCTCCGGGGGCGCAGACTTCCGCCTCCGCTGCTTCCGGCGCTGCTCCTTCTCCGCCGTCTTCAGCTGTTTAAGGAGTTCGTAGAGCGTGATCGGCGGACGTTTCCGCAGACTCCTCCGACGGAGACGTCGCTGGATCTCCCGCTCCAGGCGCTCGATCGGTTCCCCCTCATCGCCTGAGGCGAGATCAACGAGATCGTCGTCATCGAAGGATAAACTCGCCTCTTCCTCGTCATCAGCTTCCCACCCCTCAAAATACTCCGACTTCATGCGGAGCAGGCATGCAGCGTAAAGGAGTGTCCGACCCGAGACCCGTAGATCCAGCTCCTTCCGGCGTTCAAGCTCGGCAAGGAACCGGTCCGTCACATCGACGATATCGATGTTCCAGGGATCGACCTCACCCCGCTCGGCCATCCCCGCCAGGATCTCGACAGGCTCCTCATCCATCGTTCCGCACGCCAGTCACGTAAGTGCTCTTATCGGCACGGATCGTCACACCCACAATCCGGTCAGCGCGCTCGATCATCGGCTTTCTGAGCGAGACGATGATCGACTGTGCATTCCCCGAGAGATCGCTTATCATGGAGGCGATCCGGCCGACGTTGCTCCCGTCAAGGAACATATCCACCTCATCCAGAGCGTAGAACGGCGCCGGCATATACTGCTGAATGGAGAATATGAACGCAAGCGTGGTCAGCGATTTTTCGCCGCCGGAGAGCGCAGAGAGGAGATGGACCTTTTTATCGCGCGGCTGCACCGCAAACGTCATGCCCCCGGAGAAAGGATCCTCCTCGTTCTCAAGAACCAGCCTGCCACTCCCCTCAGTCAACCGCGCAAATATCTCGCGGAAGTTCGCATCGATCGCTGAGAACGCGGCCATGAAGGCATCATACTTCATCTTCTCGTACCTCTCGATCCGCTCAAGGAGCATCGAGCGTTCCCGCGAGAGCACCCCCTTCTTCGAGGTCCGCTCCTCGACGCGCGAGCTGACCCGGTCGTATTCCTCGATCGCGAGCATATTCACAGCACCGATCTTCTTGAGCGCATGTTCAGCCTCCGCGATCCCGGCATCGATGGCCGCAAGATCGAGATCGACCTCCATATCGCCAACCACCTCTCTGAGCGCTGCAAGTTCCGCGAGCATAGAGCGTTCCCGTTCCGTGAGGGCATCGATCTGCATCCGAACGCGCTCCATAGCACCCGAAAGGTCGAGAACTTCCCGATCCAACGACCGGATCTCATCAAATACACCATCGCGCCTCTCATGTAGCGCGGCGAGCTCATCAGAAAACCCCTTCTGGCGCGCCTCGAGCTGGACGATGAGGCGACGGCGCTCCTCGATCTCCCCCTCAGCCGCTACGATCTCGTCATCGATCCCTTGATTCTTTGCCGCAAGCCTGTCCCGCTCCGCAGCAAGTTCTTCAGCGCGGTTGACAAAGTGCTGGCGCTCCCGCTTGGCATCGGTGATATCGGCATCCTTGTTCCGAAGCCGGCGTTCGATATCCTCAACAGATCGCCGGAGATCCTCGTACTGTGCGGTGAGGGCCGGGATCTCGGTATCGTCAAGCTGTTTCTTGAGACCATCAACCGCTCCCGAGAGGCGCGCGATCTCGTCTGCGATCCGCTCGAGATCCGTCTCAAGCCGCGCAAGCTCCTCGCCACCGGTCTCGGCGTCGCGGAGCAGCCCGCGCAGGGCCACTTCCAGAGCCTGCTTCTCACCACCAAGCACATCGACGCGCTTTGAGAACTCTTCAGTGAGCATTCGATAGCGGGCAATCTGTTCATCGACCATGCTCCGCTCCGCCCGCTTCGCCTCCGAGATTCCGGCAAAACGACCGATAGATGAACCGATCTCCGCAGCCTCAGCCTCAAGGCCGGCGATCGTTGCGCGGATCCGCGTGATCTCGTCATCGACCGCCACACCAAACCCACGGATCTTCTTCTTCTGCGCACCGCCGGTCATGGCCCCGCTCCTCTCAACGAAGTCCCCATCCAGGGTGACCATCCGGTACCTGCCCATCAGGTGCCGCGCCCGCTCAAGGGTATCCACCACCACCGTCGCGCCGAACACAACCCGGAAGGCGCGTTCAAAAGTCGGGTCGAACTCCAGGAGATCGACGGCGTAGCCGACGATACCCGGATCCGATCCGAGCGGCGAGAGGACCGGGGGACGGAGTCTGTTGAGCGGCAGGAAGGTGACCCGGCCGAGGCGGCTCTCCCTCAGGTGGCGGATGGCATCGGACGCCACCGCATCGGTATCGACGATCACCCAGCGGAGCCGGCCCATGGCCGCCACATCGAGCGCGGTCGCATACTCAGGCGGCGCCCGCCCGAGCTGCGCTACCGTGCCGTGCGCCCCCTCCATACCAAGGACGAACTCCATGGCACTCCCCCCGGCATCACCCCCAGCCTGCTGCTGCGCCTCAAGGCGCATCAACTCCTGCTGGTTCTCCCGGATCTCCCTCTGCAACCGGTCAAGCGCAGACCGTCGCGCGAAGAGGGAGCTCTCGGCATCGGAGAGGTCACGCTCGATATCACGCTTCTGCGCCTCGCAGCCAGCCCTGAGGGACGAGTACTCAGCGACCTGCTTCTGCTTGTTTGCCACCTCCTCCTCGATCTGGCGGACGCGCACCTCAAGACGCTCACGCTCCGATGTCCGCATACGACTCTTCTCGATGAAGATATCCTGCTCGCGGAGGACTTTTGCGCGGAGCTCCTTCCTTTCCTCAAGATCCTGCATCCGGGCGAAGAGCTGATCTTTTAACCCCTCGACCTCCTCACTCTCGCCTGCTATACGCTCTTCGATCTCTTCCATCTCCCTGCGCTGTGCCGAGAGCTCCATCGCAAGGTTCGCCCGGTCGATCGAGAGGGTGCGGATCTGCGCGGCGCAGTCCTCGACCTTCGCCTCAGCGCGCCGGCTGTCCATGTAGATCCGCTGGATGGCCTCGAGGTTCTCGTCCCGCCCGGCTCTCAGGCGCTCGATAGTCTTTTGTGCGAGCTTGATCCCTCCCCGCGCCTCCTCAAGCCTTCCCACGAGCTCGAGGTACTCAGACCCGCTCTTCCTGCTGATCTCGTCATCGATCGCGCGCTGACGCTCACGTGCCCCCTCAAGCCGCACCGTGACAGCCTCACTCTCGCCTGATATGCGCGCGACCTCAGCCTGCTGGCCGCGCAGAAGGTCGTGCAGGGTGGCGATCTCCTGCTCCTTCTGCCTGACGAGCGCGGCATCCCGGCACCGTCGGAGACGTTCCAGACGCTCCTGCCACCGTCGGTGCTCGATCGCCTCCTCGCGCTCACGCTTGAGCGCATCAAGCCGCGCCGCAAGCTCGACAAGGAGGATCTCCTCCCGCTCGATCCGCTCCCGCACCACCTCGAGCTCAGAGAGCGCCTGTTCACGTTTGCTATCGAACTCGGCAACACCCGCAATCTCATCAACGATCCTGCGCCGCTCACCATCACTCATCTCCATGATCCGGGTGATATCCCCCTGCATCACGACGTTGTAGCCTTCGGGCTTGACACCGAGCTTCGCAAGGAACTCGATGACGTCACCCTGCTTGCAGAGGCGACCGTTCAAGTAGTTGTAGCTGTAGTATCCGGCCGACGTCCGCTTTATCCGGCGGCGGATCGTCGTGCCGTCTGAGAACGTGATCCCCACCTCAGCAGTGTTCTTCCCGGTGTTGACGTTGATCAGGTCGGTCAGCTTCTCGGCCCGCAGTCCCCGGGCCCCCGAGAGGGCCAGGACAAAGAGGATGCTATCGATGATGTTGCTCTTCCCTGAACCATTCGGGCCTGAGATGACGGTGAAACCCTCAAAAAAAGGAATCTTCGTCTTTCTAGCGAAAGATTTGAAGTTGTCGATCTCAAGGTTCGTTATGTACAAGGATCAGGCTCCCCCGACTACCGATCAAGATCGAGCGTGTCACCCTCTTCAGCCTGGATGACGTCATCGACTTTGCGCTTCTTCTGCTCGACAAACAGGGTCCGGTCAGATGAACCTGCACCCTTGCCCCGGGCCTTCGGCGGCGCGTTTCCGGTTTTGGTGCTGGCGATGATATATTCAGAAGATCTCCTGGGTTCAGGTTTCAACGTCCCATCGTTCTGCATGATGAGGTCGAGATCCCCTCGTGGAGCGGCAGGCTCAGGGGGCCGGGCCTCCACCGGGCGTTCAGGGACCCTGGGCTCGGCGTGAACGCGCGGCCCGGAGCCGATCCGGCGTTCAGCCCTGACAGCATCAGCGGCCGCCTTCCTCTCAGGCGCCGCCGGCGTAGTCTTGCGCACCTCCATGTCCCGGTAGAGGTTCATGGTCACAGACTTAAGGTCCAGGACCTCTGCAGTCAGGCCCTTCACCAGCGCCTCAAGATCCTGCACTCTCCGCTCCAGATCGCGCAGGCGTTCGTCATCCATCTCCAAATTCACCGGCTGTTCAGGTATCGTCATGGTCTCCATCTCCCTCTCACGCTCCGCAAGCTCCCGCTCGAGAAACCGTATTCTTGCATCCTTCTTCGCCATAATCTCCCTCAGATACATCCTTGATATAATTACGTAATAATATTGCTGTTAGACCTTCAAATGAAGATCCATCGCACCGTACTCTCTGATGCGAGGATGCGGTGAGGAGTCAGGATGCCGCCGTATACCGCATAACCTGATGCAACAGGTCGGGATACAACCACAAACAGCCATACGGGCTCAGCACAGACTCGCACGGACCCCAGATACACTCCACATCCGAGATGTGATCGATCCGCGCACATATCCTGCAAAAGAAAGAATATTACCTCACCAACGAAACCTTTTCCTGCATGTCTAGTCTGGCAAACTTCGATCCCGAGATCGCAGGCCTCATCGAGGAAGAGCGCCTGCGTCAGATCAACGGGTTGGAACTGATTGCCTCGGAGAATGTCGTCAGTAAGGCGGTTCTCGAGGCGATGGGCTCTATAATGACCAATAAATACGCTGAGGGGTATCCCGGCAAGCGATACTACGGAGGTTGCGAGTTCCACGACGTCGTGGAGAACCTGGCACGCGACCGGATGTGTAAACTCTTCGGAGCAGAGCACGCAAACGTCCAACCGCACTCGGGAAGCCAGGCAAACCAGGCGGTGTACTTCGCCTACCTCAGCTACCGCGACAAGATCCTGAGCCAGAGCCTCACGCAGGGAGGCCACCTCTCCCACGGATCTCCCGTCAACATCACGGGACGCTGGTACTCCATCTTCCACTACGGCGTCGACCCTGAGACGGAGACGCTCGATTATGCAGCCATCGAGGATATAGCCCGGATCGCAAAACCCCAGATGATCGTCTGCGGTGCGAGCGCCTACCCGCGCGAGATCGACTTTACGGCGTTTCAGGAGATCGCCGATACGGTTGGCGCGCGGTGCATGGCGGATATCGCGCACATCGCCGGGCTCTGCGCGACCGGGCACCACAACTCACCGGTCGGAGTCGTCGATATCGTGACGACGACGACCCACAAGACCCTGCGGGGCCCCCGTGGTGGCGCCATCATGTGTAGCAAAGAAGACGCACCGGCGATCGACAAATCCATCTTCCCGGGTATGCAGGGCGGTCCACTGATGCACATCATCACCGCAAAGGCGGTCTGCTTCAAGGAGGCGCTGACCCCCCAGTACAAGGATTACTGCGGCCAGATCGTTAAGAACGCGCGCACCGTAGCAAAGGTCCTTGCAGAGGAAGGGCTCGACCTCGTCTCCGGGGGCACCGACAACCACCTGATCCTGCTCGATCTCACCGGAGTCTCTATGGATGGGCAGCACCTCACTGGGCTTGCGGCCGAGACGGCGCTCGGTGAGGCAGGCATCACCGTGAACAAAAACACCATCCCCCGAGAGCAGCTCAGCCCCTTCGTGACGAGCGGGCTTCGCATCGGCACCCCCGCGGTCACCTCCCGTGGCATGAAAGAGGCGGAGATGGAGCAGATTGGGTACTGGATCGCAGAGGTCGTAAAGGATATCGCCAGGGACCAGACCTCGAAGAAAGCGATCAATGAAGTGAGAGAAGAAGTTATTGCTCTTGCGAGTAAGTATCCTCTCTACCCAGAAATAGCATGATACTCGACGGTAAAGCGGTCTCAGAGAAGAGACTTGAGCTCCTCAAGGAGCAGATAGAGGAGTCCGGGCTCTACCCGCGCCTTGCTACGATCATCGTGGGCGAGGACCCGGCATCAAAACTCTACGTCCGCATGAAACATCGGGCATGTGAGCGAGTCGGGATCGGGTCCATCGCAATCGAGCTCCCGGAGGACGCCTCCACGAAACAGGTGCTCGAGGCGGTCCGCCGCCTCAACAACGATCCCGATATCAACGGCATCCTGGTCCAGCTCCCCCTGCCGCCGCAGGTGGAGACCGGTAGCGTCATCAATGCGATCGCGCCCGAGAAGGATGTGGATGGATTTCACCCCTGCAACCTCGGGAAGCTCCTCGCCGGAGATCCGATCTTTGCCCCCTGCACGCCGCAGGGGATCATGACGATCCTCGAAGAGTACCGGATCCCGATCCAGGGGCAACAGGCGGTCGTCGTCGGCCGGAGCATCGATGTCGGGAGGCCCATGGCCATCCTGCTCCTCAATGCCGATGCGACCGTCACCATCTGCCACTCAAAGACACGGGATCTCGAGGATGAGATGAGAGGCGCCGACATCCTCGTGAGCGCGGTTGGAAGGCTGGGTTTTGTCAGACCGGATATGGTGAAGGCCGGAGCGACGGTCATCGATGTCGGGATAAACTACGATGAAGAGGGCAAACTCCACGGCGATGTCGACTTTGAGGCTGTGCGCGAGCGCGCGGGAGCAATAACCCCGGTCCCCGGCGGCGTCGGTCCCATGACGATCGCGACGCTGATGGAGAACACCTTCCGGGCGGCCAGGCTTGCGGCATGCTACAACAACACTGTTCTGTAGGAGGCCTCAAGATCGGCGGCGGCGCGCCGGTCCGCCTGGTGGGCGTCATCAACTCCAGCCCCGAGTCGTTCTACCGGGGCTCCTTCACCCCGGCAGGAGGAGTATACGACCGTGCCCTTGCCATGCAGGAGGGGGGAGCGGATATGATCGATATCGGTGCGCGGAGCACGGCCCCGGGCTCAGGCCCCATAACCATCGCCGAGGAAGTAGAGCGGGTGGACGCTGCACTCAGAGAGCTTGACGGCACCGGGATCATCACATCGGTGGATACACGTCACCCGGAGGTGCTCGAGGCCTGCCTCCGCCACGACATCCACGCGGTAAACGACATCTCCGGGCTCGCCGATGAGCGCTACGCGCGGGTGGTCGCGGACTCGGGTCTGCCGGTCTTTGTCATGGCGAGCTTCAGGAGGCCGGGCGACGCCGTCGGACTTACCGAGACACTTGCCGCGCTTGAGACGGTCGTGGCACGTTGTACCCGCCTCGGTATCGACGAGTACATCCTTGACCCCGCCATCGGGAGATGGGTCCCGGAGCGGACGAGCGAGGATGACTGGAACCTCTGCCGGAACTTCGAAGTGTTCTCCACCTTCGGTCGGCCGGTGCTCGCTGCAGTCTCCCGAAAGACCTTCATAGGCGACCTGCTCGGAAAGGAGCCGGAAGGGCGTCTTGCAGGAACCCTTGCGCTCACGATGGATCTGGTCAGGCGGGGAGCAGATGCGGTCAGGTGCCACGACGTCGCGGAGACCGCCGACCTGCTCAGGGTCTACGAGAAGCTTGAGGGGGAGGCATGACCGGTCTAGCGTACTCAGTATACGGCCTTGCGACCCCCCTGATCCAGCCCGGGGACGACATGACGGCGTATATCCTTGCGGCCGTCGAGCGCTCGGGGTGCCGGGGGTTGCAGGCGGGGGATGTCGTAGTCATCGCGGAATCTGCTCTTGCCACCGCCGAGGGACGGGTCACAAGGCTTGAAGATGTCGAGCCGGGAGCCGAGGCGCTCCGGCTCGCCAGGGAGTACCAGATGGATCCGCGTCTGGTCGAGGTGGTGCTCCAGGAGAGCGATCAGGTCGTCGGGGGGATCCCCGGGTTCCTGCTCTGCATGAAAAACGGGACGCTCCTCCCGAACGCCGGGATCGACGCTTCCAACACCCCGGAAGGCACCGTGATCCTGCTGCCGGCCGATCCGGATGCATCCGCCGCGCGGATACGCGCCGGGATTGCCGGGCGGACGGGGGCGGATGTCGGCGTCGTCATCATCGATTCCCGGACCCACGCGATGCGGCTCGGGTGCTGCGGAGTCGCCATCGGGTGCGCGGGCATCCCCTCGGTGATCGACGAGCGCGGGAGATCGGACCTCTTCGGCCGCAAGCTCGAGGTCACCAAGCGGGCGGTGGCTGACTGCATCGCATCGGCCGCTGAACTGGTGATGGGGGAGGCGGATGAATGCGTCCCCGCAGTCGTCGTCCGGGGGGTTGGCCTCCCCGTCGGCGACTACGCAGGGATCGATACCATCGATGCTTCAGAGTGCCTCTTCATGGGCGTCGCGCTGCACGCCGACCCGTCCCTTCTCATCGATGGCGAGGGCGAATCCTGACTTCTCCAGGAACTCCCTGCTCTTTCGCCCTCTCCCGTGGATCAGGATCTCGACAAGATCCTCTTTCTCATCGATATCGGTCGACATCCGGAACGAGTCGATCACGTCGACCGATAAGCCGCACTCCTCTGCAATCGCTATATGATCGAGGAAGCTTGCGCCATAGAAGTCGGCGTAGAAACATCCGGGCTTCTTCAGGAAGATAGCGTTCGTCCCCCCGCCGCGACCCGGCACGATGGCCATATCCTTCTCAGTGCGGATCAGTCGCTGGATATCCCCGGCGGTCACCAGGGGGAGATCGGCCATGATGATGAGCGCTGAACAGTGGAACTGCGCAAGCGCCCAGTTGATCGCTTCGTTGAGGGGTTCTTTCCTGACGGCGATGAGTGCGTCTGCATGCTTGAAGGGATGGGTGCAGAGCAGGGTGGCGCTGCACCCCGACTTCAGCACAGAGCCTATCACGTCTTCGAGCATCGTCCGTGCAAACGCTTCCCGTTCCTCCTGGCTGAGGATGCAGGCAAGGCGCGTCTTTGGGTTTACGGGCTTAAAGGGGATAAGCGCGTGAAAATACATCGTAAAACGGTTGTCGGGGTAGCATCAAAAAGGCATCGCTGGATGCCACGCGCAGGATCCCTACCTCGGGGTTATCTGGCGTTCCGGATCGCGTCGCCATCCTTACCTTCAAGTGGAGGGATGGAGACATACTATTCATGCGCCAGCGCGTGATCACCTATTCAAAGAACGCATTCCTCCCTCTGACGACAGTCTGCGCAAACCACTGCGGGTACTGCTGTTTCCGGACCCCGGTACAGGAAGGATGCATCATGCCTCCCGATGAGGCGCTCCGGACCATGGAGGTGAGTGCGGAGCTCGGTTGCACCGAGGCGCTCTTCACCTTCGGGGAGCGTCCTGGTGCGATACCCGGGTTTACCACCATGCTCGAGCGGATCGGGTATACCGATATACTCGACTACCTCTACGACCTCTCCCTCGAGGCCATACGGCTCGGGCTCCTGCCGCACACCAACGTCGGTATCCTCACCTACGAGGAACTCGACAGACTCCGGGAGGTGAACGCGAGCATGGGGCTGATGCTCGAGACGACCGCGGAGGTCGCCGCGCACAGGCACTCCCCCGGAAAGGATCCGGCCGTAAGAATCGATATGATCGAGAACGCTGGCAGGTTATCGATACCGTTTACAACCGGCATCCTGGTCGGGATCGGCGAGACGATGGAGGACCGGGAGGAGTCTTTCCAGGTCATCCGGGATATCCATAGGCGATTCGGCCATATCCAGGAGGTCATCGTCCAGAACTTCCGCCCAAAGCCCGGAACGCCGATGGAACATGCACCGACCCCCGAGACGAGCGAGCTCTGTGCGACGATCACCCTCGCCCGGGAGATCCTCCCGCCCGATGTTGTGGTGCAGATACCGCCGAACCTCGCCGACGCATCCCACCTGATCCGGTGCGGTGTAAGCGACCTCGGCGGGGTCTCTCCCCTCACCATCGACTACGTCAACCCCGAGCGCCCCTGGCCGGAGATCGAGGAGTTGAAGCGGGTGGTCGGTGACGCCGAGCTCCGGGAACGGCTCTGCATCTACCCACAGTTCATCGAGAAGGGTTGGTACTCCCCTCTCCTCAAACCCCTGATCAGGCGGCTTTCAGAGAGGGTTTGCGCGCCGGGGGAGGGAGCATAACCTCATCACCGATCCCGATCAACATACAGGAGGTTTGACCATGAGACCGATTGATCTCCTCTACGCGGGAAAGGCCAAGTCCGTCTATCGCACCGATGATCCGGATGTCTATATCGTGAAGTTCCGGGACGACATCACGGCATTTGATGGCGAAAAAAAGGATACCCTGGGCGGTAAGGGAAGGTACAATGCAGAAGTCTCCTCCTTCCTCTTTGATTATCTGGAGGGGCACGGGATCGCGACACATTACATCAAGACCCTTGAACCAGCCACGATCGCGGTGCGGAGGCTTGAGATGTTCCCTCTCGAGGTGATCGTAAGGAACATCGCGGCTGGATCCCTTGTGCGCAGCTACCCCTTCTGTGAAGGGGACCTGCTCGATCCGCCGGTGATCATCATCGACTACAAGAGCGACGCCCTCCACGATCCGATGCTCAACGATGACCTGATCTACGCTCTGGAGCTTGCCACGCCCGAGGAGCTCGACCAGATCAAGGCTATGGCACTCGCGATAAATGAGGTCCTCCAGGAGTATCTTGATGAGCGCGACATCATCTTAGTCGACTTCAAGCTCGAGTTCGGTCACCATGACGGGGAGATCGTCGTCGGCGACGAGATCAGCATGGACTCGATGCGGCTCTGGGATAAGGAGACCGGGGCATCTCTCGATAAGGATGTCTACCGCTTCGATAAAGGGGATGTTCTGGAGACTTACGCCAGCGTCGCCGAGAGGATATTCTCCCCGCCCCGGAGGGAGACTTTGAGTTGAGAGGGCACCAAAATCTTTAATTTTACGGCTACTCATAGGAAAGATAACAGGCGTCGGAGGCACGCGATAGGAGGTATGGTATGACTGAGGAAGGAATTGAAGAGATGCGTACCAAGGCACGAGAGTACGCGAAGAAGAAAGGCTATGTGTTAAACGTCAATGATAAACAGCTCTCGGTGGTCCTCCGTGGGCTTGCCCGGAATCTGGAGCGGTTCGGGGCAGCGTACTGCCCCTGCAGGCTCCGGAGCGGGGACCCAGAGAAGGATAAGATCATCATCTGTCCCTGCATCTACCACGAGGAAGAGATCGAGGAGCAGGGTATGTGCCACTGCAGGCTGTTTTTCAAGAAGAAATCTGAGTGACACACCGATCTTCGTCAGCGTCTCCGGGGAGATGTCCCGAGTATATGAGCCCTGGTGCTCCTTATTCCAGAGGATCTACCTGCCTCGCCGCCGGCTGATCCTGCCACGCACGAGGATATCGTAGACCGCATAGAACCCGACCAGCACCGCGAAGATGTAGCCCACGACCGCAAGGGTCGCGACGTAGCCGGGGATCGGGAGATCGGTGGCCCTGAGGATGAGGGATGAGCCCACGACGATCGCAGCGACCACCAATCCGACGATGAGCTTGTCGCTCGTCCGGTCGACGACACCGACGATCTTTGCGAGATCGGTCTTCTCCAGTTCTATCGTGATGGTCCCCTCCGAGAGGGCCTTTAAGGTCTCGTTTACGTTTCCGGGGATTGCAAGCAGTCCTTCAGCCGCATCCACGAACGACCGCACCGTACCCGCTATAGCCTGGGGGGAAGACCGTTGCTGTGCCATGATTCGGACCAGGTACGGTCTGATCCTCCGGTCGAAGTTGAATGTGGGGTCGAGCATATCGCCGATATCCATCACCATGATGATGACCTTCAGCATCAGCATCAGACTGGATGGGACCTTGATGTGGTAACGCCGGAGGGTATCGGTAAGACCCTGGATCGTTGCCGCGAGGTTCACCCGCCCAAGCCGTGCCTCCCGGTAATCCAGCAGGATCAGGTAGATCTCGTCCTTCACGGAGTCGAGGTCTGCCGGGTTGATATGCACATCGAGCCTCTCGAGCGCCGCGATGACGCCTACGACATCCATCATGGTCATGGCAAGGAGAAGGTTGGCAAAGGCATGCCGCCGCTCCGGGCGGAGGATCCCGACGATGCCGTAATCGAGGAATGCTATCTCTCCCTGCCTGGTGACCAGGAGGTTTCCGGGATGGGGATCGCCATGGAAGAGGCCGTCTATGAAGATCTGCTGGACGTAGGCTGAAAACCCGAGGGCGGCGATATCCTCCGTAAAGAGACCGAATGCCCGGATGGCCTCCACGTCATCGATCCGCACCCCTTCGATGTAGTCCATGGCAAGCAGATGGGTGCCGGAGATCTCCCAATGGATCTGCGGGATCTTTATGCCCGGTATATTGCGCATGTTTCTCCTGAAGCGATCCGCGTTCGTTCCGTCCTGGGCGAAGTCCAGTTCGCGCCGGATCAGGATGGAAAACTCATCCACCATACCCTGCAGGTTGTATACCCGTAGATCCGGGAAGAGCGACTCGATCTGGCGTGCAAGCGAATGAAGGATCAGGATATCGGTCTCGATGAGGTCGACGATCCCCGGGCGCTGGACCTTGAGGGCGACGACCTCGCCTTCCCGCGTCACCGCACGGTGCACCTGCGAGAGGGATGCGGCCGCGATCGGCTCTTCTTCAATGATGTCGAAGCACTCCTCCAGATTCGGGCAGTAACGCATGATCACGGGCCTGATCTCCTCGAACGGGAGTGGGTCGACCTGGTCCTGGAGCCTCTGGAGTTCTGTGATGAGGTCGGGCGGAAGGAGCTCCCGGCGGGTGCTCATGATCTGGCCGAACTTGATGTAGGCCGGTCCCAGTTCTTCGATGGCAAGTCGGATCCGCTCATACACTGACCGTTGCTCGTCAGCGGGCTTCGGGGCCCTCCGCAACCGCCGGAGCCAGGGGAAGGCCTCCTCGACCAGGATGCCAAAGCCATACTTCACCAGCACATCCGCAATCTGCCGGTAGCGCTGGAGCCGGGTGACCATCGGCGATGAATTGTGCTACTTGTACTTAAGGGGTGGGGCCTTCCTAGTGCTCGTTGTCATCATCCATTCGAGAGATCCTCAGGGGTGTTTTTGGCCCTCTTCGCTCCCCTTTACCGTCATATTGAAAGCAGAGAGGCCGGTGAGGGGGGAGGCCTCGCGAAGTCAGGCTACTACTCTCACTCCGTGTGATCAGCGGTGTTACACCTCACGCATCAAAACTTTCGAAGATACGGTGACTGATGCACTAACACGCCGATTATTTTTGTCGCGCCGCCACAACCTGAGGTCCCGGTGCACCCGTGAACTGCCCCACACTGCCGGGCGAATACATCTCTGGCAGTATGGGATCTCAGGGAGCCTGATCGATGATCCAGCGCCAATTTGAAGAGAGACCACACTGGCCCCCGGAGGCTAAGTATATATGACATCATCAAGATCGATGTCGGGATATGGCGAGCCGCCTGAGCATCTCTCCGGCACGGAGTGAGATCTGGAACTATCTTGCCCCTGCGTACCGGGCCGATCTGGCCTCGGATGTACTGGCCGGGATGACCGCAGAGCAGAGATACATCCCGAGTAAGTATTTCTACGATCACCGGGGATCGCAGCTGTTCGAGGAGATCTGCCGACTCCCTGAGTACTACCAGACCCGGCTGGAACTCTCAATCCTCCGTAGGGCGTGTGGGGCGCTCATGGAGACTTTCGAGGAGGTCGATCTCGTGGAGCTGGGACCGGGGGCGAACCCAAAGGTCTCCCTGCTCATCGACGCAGCAGTGGAGCCGGGAGGGAAGGGTATACGCTATATTCCAGTGGATGTGAGCGAATCAGCTCTGGCCACCACGACTGAGGGGCTGCTCCGGCGATATCCGCAGCTGCAGATCCTCGGGATCGTGGGCGATTTCACCCGCGATATCGAGCGCATTCCCCGCGAGAGGAAGAGGCTCATCACATTTTTCGGGAGCACCATCGGAAACTTCACTCCCTCTGCGGCGCACCGTATACTCGCGAGTGTGGCTGCCGTGATGGGGGAGGGAGACCGTTTCCTCGTCGGGCTGGATCTGGTAAAACCGGTCCCGGTGCTTGAGGCAGCATACAACGATACAGCCGGGGTGACTGCGGCATTCAACAAGAACATGCTTACCGTGGTCAACCGGGAGCTCGGGGCGGACTTCGACCTCGACCGGTTCGAGCACCATGCCCCCTTCAACAGGGATCGAGACCAGATCGAGATGCACCTTGTGGCATCGGAGGCGATGACGGTCAGGATCCCCACCCTGGGGCTCCGCATAGGGCTCGATCAGGGGGAGACGATCCTCACCGAGATCTCCCGGAAGTTCACCCGGGAGAGCGCCGGGCGGTTTTTTGCAGCCGCCGGGCTTGCCGTGGAACGTTGGTTCTCCGATCCGAAGGGCTGGTTCGCGCTCGCCGAGGTCTCCCGGGCGAGTTTGCCGCTACACCGCCACCGCCCTTGCGAGGATGATTGGTGCCGCGGGGGATAGGGATCGATCTGATCTCCATATCCGCACCTGGTGGCCAGGGCCGTACTGTTCCGCCCCAAGCGTCCCACAAGATACTTTTATGTGGGCATGCGGAAACAGGTGCGCTTCACCCGGTGTGAGTGACCCCGGGGGAATGCAGGCAGCTGGATCACAAGAGAGGTGTTCCTGCGCAGATACCAACTCCGGGCGCCAGGATCTGCAGCCCTGCTTGCGGTAACCACCGAGCCCTCCGCCGGGCGTATGCCAGAAAGGCTCAGTATGGGTGATATATATGAAAAGAACCGGTTCTCGTGAAACATGGAAAGAGAGGCGGGCGGTATCCGGCCGTATTCTGACGTGCGGTCTGATCGCTTGTATGCTGCTTCTGGCAGTACCCGCCGGAGCGGTTGCGAGCGAGGACGTCTCGTTTCCGGACGCCAACCTTGAGGCAGCAGTGCGCGATGCGCTGAGGATATCTGAAGAAGGCATCACGGTTGACGATATGGCCACACTCAGTGTTCTAGACGCAGACGATAGAGGGATCAGCGATCTATCGGGGCTTGAACATGCGGTCAATCTCCGGGACCTCGACCTCGAGGATAACGAGATCAGCGACCTTGGCCCCCTCGCCAACCTGACGAATCTCCGGGAACTCGACCTCGAGGATAACGAGATCAGCGATCTTGGCCCCCTCGCCAACCTGACGAATCTCCAGGAACTCGACCTCGAAGGTAACGAGATCAGCGATCTTGGCCCGCTGGTTGCCAACAGTGGACTTGACTCAGGTGACTCTGTGAAGGTGCACCACAACAACCTCGACCTCACTTCGGGATCCGCCGCGATGAAAGATATCGAGGCGTTGGAGCGCAGAGGGGTGGACATCGAATATATACTGTAGTGCATCATGTCATCTTACATTCAGAGATTTTGATGCGTGAGAGTGGATACGCCAACAATCACACAATAACGAGGGTAGTAGCCTGGCTTTGCAAGGCCTCCTCCCCACCCCTGTCTCTGGGTTCAATATGCCAGCATCCCCTACCCCGGGAAGGGCCGGGGGCAGTCATGGCGATACCTGGGGAAAGGCGCGTCCGGGAGAGTAAACCCCTGCGCCAGCTCCCTCTTCAGACTCGCCCCATACGCTGGACCGTGGGAGGCATCCCCACGGGGGGAG
>FZPS01000059.1_pt346 | contig 34733 bp, 19 predicted proteins | sample 1817821 | NCBI WGS metagenome assembly FZPS01 (sample SAMEA104158645, study PRJEB21678) | metagenome | place: Germany | collected 2015-04-21
CTTGTAGAGTCACCGTAAAACTCACTATAATAAAGAATCAACTCAGTTAGATGAGTAGTATCTCCTGCCATTATACCTTCTTTGTTGCTTTCTGAATAAACAGAAGGAAAAGATAAGCTGTCAAGACAATTTAGTTCAGTCAAGAAACTTGTTTCATATTCTCCAAATTCAGGATCGATAAATCGTCCTAGAAAACCTGTACTAGATCTTGCAAAAACAGGTCCTGATAAAATAGACTTAGTAGTAACATCAAAATACGATGTTTTTACAGTTGCTTTATCGCTATCGGGTAGCATATCATACCCCATATTACCTGTATTGTCATCACAAGCGACAAATAAAACAAGAAAAGATAAGACAAAACCAATTGTCTTTGGCCAGAGATTCAAATTCATTGTTGTTCTATTATATTATAGTTTCTGTTTTATTAAAGGTCAGATTCCCAAACTTTATCGTAGAACTCTTCGAAAGCATCAGCATATTTTTCTATTTCAGAGCCTTGGTAATCTAAAATCGGTATGTTTTTTTCTTTTGCAAAATCAAGAACCGATTGGTCCACCTTTTCACTACTTTGTATTACACCATCACTGTATTGGATAGCTAATTTGCAAAGAGAACTATAATCTATTTCATCTCCTAATAATTCGATATCTTTTTTATCGATTCCTTTCAACATTAAACGTTCTTTAAACTCTTTTGGGAATGGAGTATTAAATTTGTCATCATATAAAGAGAAAATAACTTTTGAATCTCTAAACGATGGTTCGTCTTTGTATGATTTTTTTATATAAAGTGGGGATAATGCAGACATCCAGCCGTGACAATGTACTATTTCTGGAGTCCAGCGTAGTTTTTTAACTGTTTCAAGAACACCACGAGCATAAAATATTGCACGACTATCGTTATCTTCGTACTCATTCCCCTTTTCATCTACAATTTGTAATTTGTTTTGGAAGAAGTCTTCGCTATCAATAAAGTAAACCTGCATACGTGCAGCTTGTATTGAAGCGACTTTTATGATTAGTGGGTGATCTGTATCATCTATAATTAAATTCATTCCAGACAATCTAATTACTTCATGTAATTGGTTTCTCCTTTCATTTATGCTACCCCATTTTGGCATAAAAGTTCTAATTTCTTTCCCTTTTTCTTGGATAGCTTGTGGTAACTCTCTTCCTATTACTGACATAGGTGTCTCATCAACAAAAGGTGCGATGTCCTGTGAAATAAATAACACATTATTTACTTTTGCCATATCAACATATATATTTATGAAATTCTGTACAAAGATATAAAAAAAAACGGTCATAAATACAAGGCTATATGCTTTATAATTACTTATAAAGTGTTAACTAAAAGGCGCTATAATGTTTTGAATAGCACTTTTCAACGCTTAATTTAAATACTATTATTGTTATGTTTCTCTTTAATATATGATAAATAATTATTTATTTTGTATTGTTTTTAATTCTATAAACAATGCAGGTTTTTGAAACAATAGAAGCTTTACAAAATGAGTTAGCTCACATCAAAGATAAAAGTCTTGGTTTAGTTCCTACAATGGGGGCTTTACATCAAGGACACTTGTCTTTAATGAAACAAAGCTTGAAAGATAATGACCATACAATCGTTAGCATTTTTGTAAATCCAACACAGTTTAATGATCCGAAAGATTTAGAAAAGTACCCCCGAACGCTAGAAAAAGATTGTAAATTAATTGAAGAGTTAGGAGTAGACTATGTCTTTGCTCCAACTGTCACTGAGATGTACCCGGAGCCGGATACCAGAGTGTTCAACTATCCCCCTCAAGATGAAGTCATGGAGGGAAAATACCGTCCGGGACACTTTAATGGAATGTGCCAGATTGTAAGTAAGCTATTTGCGATAGTGAATCCCACTCGTGCTTATTTTGGCGAAAAGGATTATCAACAATTAATTATTGTCAAGAGGATGGTTAAAGAGTTGGGACTCGGCATAGAAATTGTCGGATGTCCTATCCTAAGAGAAAAGGATGGCCTGGCTTTAAGTAGCAGAAACTCTTTACTTTCTGCAGAAGAACGTAAAAATGCCTTAGATATATCCGGAACGCTTTTCGATAGTGTGGAATATGCCAAGGAACATTCACTAAAAGAGACATTAGGTTATGTTGTCAATCGCATAAATGCAAACACAAATCTGGAACTACAATATTTTGAAATAGTGGATGCCGATACATTACTGCCGGTTTCTGACTGGAGTGAATCTGCATCAATTATAGGATGCATCACTGTTTTTAGTGGAACAGTCCGTCTTATAGATAATATTAAATATAAAAGTTGATACAGTTATGATGATCGAAGTTTTAAAATCAAAGATACATTGCGCCCGTGTTACTGAAGCTAATTTAAATTATATGGGAAGCATAACCATTGATGAGAATTTAATGGACGAGGCGAATTTAATTTCCGGCGAAAAAGTACAAGTCGTTAATAATAATAATGGAGAACGTTTTGTTACTTATGTAATAAAAGGAGAAAGAGGATCTGGTGATATTTGTTTAAATGGTGCGGCTGCCCGTAAAGTTCAAGTAGATGACATTGTCATAATCATGTCTTTTGCTCTAATGGATTGGGAAGAAGCTAAAACATTTAAACCCACCGTCATATTTCCGGAAACAACAACCAATACGGTTATAAAATAAAATTCCTTGTTTAGCAAGAACCCTTTATCTCGACCTGAAAGAATAATAGTTCTTTTCAGGTCGTTATCTTTTTATTTCTCATATCCTTTATTTTGAATTAAATTGACATTAAGATCAAGAATGCCCTTAGGTATAGGGAATACAATGGTGTACCTATTCTCCTCATTTGCTAATTGAGGCCTTTGGTCATAGGCTTTATGATATTGATCAAAACGAATCAAATCTTGTCGCCTCCAACCCTCCCAAGCTAATTCCAGTAAACGTTCATCAAGAATGCTTTGAAGAGTGGCTTTTCTTTCAGTAGCACCAACACGTGCCCTTACCTCATTTAACTCTTTATCTCCATTCTCTCCATTTCGTACTTTGGCTTCGGCTTTCATCAATAAAACATCTGCATATCGAAAAAGGACAATATCATTATCAATCAACTTCCCATCCTTGATATTGGTCTTATCAATGCTATATTTTTTCATCCTGGCTCCGGCCATCTTTTGATAAGGGGAATCGGATAAATCCAATTTCACCTCCCAAGGTAAATACTCTACCGCTTTTCCAAAATCGGTCTTGATAACCTTCCCATCAGAGTCATACATTATCCCTGCATAATAGTTTTTGTTGAAACGAGGGTCAACTTCATCCGTATCATAGCCGGAAACCGTTAATGCAGTATGAGTTGCAGAGGTACCGTTTTCTGCTGCCATCCCTAATGCTTGTGCGTGGTTGTAATGTAGAGAGCGAAACAAATATTGCATCTGGTTAGTATAACTACGCTTATCCATTGGAATGATGAAAATATTTTCGACTGATGATTCATTGAATATATCAAAGTTATCTTCATACTTCTCAGACAAACGGTATCCTAAATCAGTAATTCTATTACAATAATACAAGGTGGCTTCCCAGGCATTGTATGAATTCCCATCAATGATGAACCGCATAGTGCTGCCATCGGGCCTATCCTTTTTTGTCCAGTCATTATGGGTATAAACCTCTACATTAAGAAATAATTTAGCTAACACAAAATAAGCAACAGGTTGCGTTACTCTGCCATAATATGCTCCAAATCGATTACTATGACTATCGCTTAATAAAGGAACGACTGCAGTAAGCTCATCAACGATGAAATAGAAAACCTCGCTCCGTTCTCTTTGTTTTATCTCTTTAATAGGAATGGTAGAACTCGTAGTTATAGGCACACGAGCAAAGAAATCGAGTAAATAGAAGTAATAGATTGCCCTAAAAGCTCTCACTTCAGCAATGTATTCTTCTATTTTTTGTGGATCAAATCTTTCTTTGTTGTTTTCTAATACTTCAATCGAATGGTTACTAAGAATGATAACTCGATACAAATATTCCCACACAGCTTTTAATGCTTGATTATTTACTCCCCACGTATGAAGATATAATTCTTTCCAAAAACCACCATCAAACCAATCCCCTCCTCTAATCGGTATCATGGCTTCATCTGTAGTCAATGTATTGAAGTCATAAATTCCTCTTGTCGTTCCCTGCAAACCTTCACTGTCTTTATACCCTCCAATATTCGTATATAAGGATGCTACATAATTTAGATATAAACTTTGAAGCGTTCCTTGTGTCTTCTCCTCTAATATTTGATCTTTCGGATTTTCATCAAGACAGCCAGATAAGACAAACACTCCACTAAAGATCAAGAATAGTATTCTAATTGGTTTACTGTTTTTCATAAAGAATCAAGCGTTAAAATGTTACATTCAATCCGAGTGTAAATGTTCTCGTTATGGGATAAGTCCGTTTATCGTCTACTCCTAAGGTTTTGTCCAACACTAAGTTGTTAATCATTGGAGTTAACCCTGAGTAACCTGTTATCGTAGCCAGATTATCCACAGAGAGCGTTAAACGAAAGTTACTCTTACCTTTGGAAGGAATATTCCATCCCAGAGTTAAATAATCTATATTCACATAATTCCCATTCTCCAACCAATAATCGGTTGCCGTTACATCATAGATGTTTTTTTTCGGTGCTTTTCTCATCACGTTATAATCCGGAAAAGAATTCATATTCATATAGGTCAATGAGGTTCCATTATAAATTTTATGGCCAAAAGCGCCATTGACTTGTAATGAAAGATCGAAGTCCTTATAACGGAATCCAATATTTGCTCCCAGTAAGACTTTGGGAGTAACCTGCCCTGCTATATACCTGTCTTCCCCATCATCAAGGTTTACTCCACCCCCATTAAGATCAGCAATATCATACTTATTCTTACCCTCTTCACCTTCAATCAAACCTTGTGATTTAGGTAAATAAAACACACCTAAAGGTTGTCCTACAATGTGATAGACAATCTGATTATGACCACCGTGCATTCCTGCTCCATTTAATTCTGCTACACTGATATATTTCGGAGCATTCATTTGTTCACCATTATAAATCCCATCTAATGACAACAGCTTATTACTTTGGAAAGTGATATTGGCATTTATATCAAGTTCCATCTCTTTATTCTTAATGGCAGAAACACCCAGAGATAACTCCAGTCCACTGTTACGCATTGATCCCAAGTTTGCTAAAAGACTATTATAAGCAAAAGGAGGAACGCTTACCGCGTAGGTATAAAGCATATCTTTGGTCTTGGTATAATAATAATCGGCCTTAAAAAAGAATCGATTATTTAACAATGCCATATCTAAACCGGCATTAAAGGTGTGTTTTACTTCCCACTTCAAGTCCGGATTTGCATTACGGATAGTACTGAGTGTAACCGTTGGAGAGCCATCAACCGGAACTAATCCATTAGGTTTGACTAACTGCAATGAGGTATAGGAATCGATGGCATCCTGATTTCCGGACAGGCCATAACTGACTCTTACTTTCAGTTCATCAAAAAGGGATTTGTTTTGCATGAATTTCTCCTCGTTAATAGCCCACGCGACTGAAATCGAAGGAAAAAAGCCCCACCTGTTATTCTTTCCCACCTTTGACGAACCATCTGTACGCATATTTAGTGTAGCAATATATCGCTTATCATATACGTAGTTGGCCCGCCCCATAAAAGACAATAGCTTCGGCTTTTCATAATAGGAGTTTGTTCCTTCCCACAACCGAAGGGCTCCTGCCTGTAAATTATTGTAACCAAATTCATCTGATGTGAAATTCGTTACTGTGGTGTAAAAACCTGTTATTTTTTCTTGTTGATATTCGGCTAATCCAATGAGGTCAATAAAATGTTTCTGAATATTCTTTTTATAATTCAACACAATATTCCCCATCAACTGTTCCGACTTCTTCAACCCTTTATAAGCTTGCCCATGCCCCCAGACTGAAGTAGGAAGATATTGTGAATTCTCTATTGAATTATAGGTGTACGATCCAAAGACTGTCAGCTTTAAGTCATTGGTTAAAAACAATTTCAGATTTGCGTGTGCATTGACTAACGAGTTATCCTCATCATCATCCACCTCTAGCCAAGCCAATGGATTGGTTATTTGACTTGCATAGGCCAATTGATCCCAATTACCCGTTTCTTTATTTCTATGATTTGGAAATGTCGGATTGAATGCGGAAGCTGAATAAAATGTTTTCTGAAAATCAAATAGATAGTTGTTTTTTAATATTGAACCAAAAGCACCGATATCTACCGTGAGTCTGTTATTCCAAGCCATTTGCCGAAGGTCTATCTTTGTTGTATAATTTTTAGATTGATTATTCCTTATAACACCTTCTTTGTTAATAAATCCTGCAGACACCCTATAATTGGATGTTTTTGTTCCACTTCCAAAAGCGATATGATGATTATGGATAAGTCCGGTATGAGTCATTTCTTTTGCAAAATCCGTATCATATCCTAAATCCACAATTTCCAGATTTCTCTCTTTTGCCAACTGTCTATATTGATTTGCAGAAAGCATCTTTAAATTCTTGACTGACCGGTCTATGCTTATATTCCCATAATAACTTACATTGAAGGGCTTGTCACTCCCTTTTTTAGTTATGATCTCAATGACACCCGATGCCCCTCTTGATCCATATTGCGCAGTTTCAGAAGCATCTTTAAGAATGGTGAAACTTTCAATATCACCTGGATAGATACTATTCAAGGTACTCATATTACCAAACACACCATCCACTATAATCAAAGGGTCGTTACCACCGGTTAAAGATGTGGTTCCACGTATACGAACGGAAGAAAGTACTGCAGGCCCATTATTGGCAGGAGTAATGTTTACCCCTGCAATTTTACCTCTGATGGCATCAAGAGGTGATAGAATCAATCCTTTATTTATTTTTTCTTCCTTTATCTTATCAACTACCCCGGAGATGGTAGACTGACTACCGGTGGCATATCCAATAATTATAACTTCTTCTAAGTCGATAATTGAGTCTTGCAAAATCACTTGCGATTGTACTTTGGAGAATTTTGGCATTAAAACTAAAACTGCAATCAATAAAAATAGTTTACTGAACATCAAGTGTTTGTGTTTTTCCATATCACGGGTATAATTTAAGTCTCATCAATTTGAATACATTAAATATACGGCATTTAACCAAAATAAAACGTAAATATTTTATAAAAAAGAACCTGAAATCAGGATTAACGCCTAAAAATCATCAGAGAACAGATGGAATGGAAAATCTTTGATGAAGGATTCCACTTATAAAAACAAGGTAAATTATCTTTCAATATTTTTTAAGTGTGGATTAAAATCGAATAGTGAATATTCTTTTGTAGTTTTGCATTCTGAATCAGAAGATAAAAACACGTCAAAACTTAATATTATGACGTAAAAGCAGTGTAATATCATTGTTTTATATTAAGTTTAAAGTGTATCAGAAAAAGAAAGTACTATACTTGGTAAATAACATAACAGTTGAGCGGTCTGTCGCTGGTAGTTTTACTACGAGAGGAAAGTCCGGGCAACATAGAGCATCCTACTTTTTAAGAGAAAGTAATTCGTGAGAATTAAGTAGTGTAGAAGAAAATAACCTCCTGTTTACAGGTAAGGGTGAGAAGGTGAGGTAAGAGCTCACCAGTGGTATGGCAACATACCAGCTGTACACCTTAGGAGTTGTAAGATCATGTAAACCGACGCTAAAGAGAACTGCTCGTTCCATGTCGGAGGGTAGATCGCTAGAATAAAATGGTGACATTTTATGTAGATAAATGACAGACATTCTACTTCGGTGGATTACAGAACCCGGCTTATAGCTCAACTGTTTTTATTTTAAGAATAGCTATGATAGAAAAAATAAAAAAGCTGTGGAAGTTCATTTCTTATGATATATGGAGGATAACAGAGAGTGAAGTAAGCAAAAGGACTTTCTCTTTATACAATATTATAAAGACAACTTATATTACCATTGAAAAGTTTAGCGGCCAACGCATTAACTCTAAGGCTGCAGCTTTGACTTACAATACCCTTCTTGCCCTTATTCCTATCTTAGCTCTGCTCTTTGCCATAGCACGTGGATTTGGTTTTGTCAACATCATACAAAGTCAACTTTTTGAAAACTTAGGGATTGATAATCAATCGCTTGCAACCATATTTCAATTAGCCGATGATTATATTTCCAAAGCAAAAGGAGGAGTCTTTGTAGGAATCGGTATCATAATGTTGTTATGGACCATTATCAAGCTACTCAATAATATTGAAATCACTTTTAACATTATATGGCAGGTAAAAAAAGGACGTTCAATGTATAGAAAGATAACCGACTATTTTTCGATGCTTTTATTAACTCCTATATTCTTAATCCTGTCAAGTGGAACTTCCATCTTTATAACTTCCATTGCCGCACAGATAGAAAACTTTGCCTTATTAGCCCCCTTTTCTAAGTTCATCATACGTATGGTTCCCTTCTTCATTACGTGGCTCATGTTTACAGGACTATATCTTTATATGCCTAATACAAAAGTCAAATTCAAGCCTGCATTAGTAGCAGGCATACTAGCCGGTACCATTTTCCAGTTCTTTCAATTTTTATATATTAGTGGTCAGATCTGGGTTACTAAATATAATGCTATCTATGGAGGTTTTGCAGCAATACCCTTACTATTACTCTGGCTGCAGATGTCGTGGACCATCTGTCTGTTTGGCGGCCAGCTAGCATACACTGCCCAAAACATTACACACTTTGACTTCGACAAGGATACGAAGAACGTAAGTAGAAGATATAGAGACTTTATAGCTATTCTAATCATGTCGCTCATCTCTAAACGATTTGAGAAGAACGAACACCCTTACACAGCCAAAGAACTGTCATTAGAACATAAAATACCATTACGACTCACGAATCAAACCCTCTATCATTTACAGGAAATTGGAATGATTCATGAAGTACTGACTGACCAGAAAAGTGAAGAGACGGGATACCTTCCTTCCATTGACATTAACAAATTAACCATCGGCCTTCTATTAAACAGAATAGAATCGTATGGATCTGAAGATTTCAAGATAGACTCTACGAAAGAGTTTAGTAATGAATGGAAAGCCCTCATTCAAGTTAAGAATTACAGAGATTCTAAAGCCGGAGAAATCCTGATTAAAGATTTATAATATAATTGTACTACTAGCCGATAAGAACTTGAAAACAATATTTTCACAGAACCTCAAGATACAAGCTATGGGTTGGGTTATCTTAAAAGCAGATTGCCAGAAAACAGGATACACATTCCTTTTCCCTATCAAAATAAACTAACATTTGAATTAAGGAAGGTAATTAAAGGCAATTATAAATTATTACATATCTGATTAATAAGGTAGGATTTCAATTAAGAGCATATTTCCCATTGCATTTGAATCTATATAAAAAACCCACAAAGTAGAACTTCATAACTTTTTTAAAAGCATTCTATCAATCTCTAATTATTATGTTCTATGCAATAGTTCTCAAAAATTAATAGAAATCCAGATTGAATTCATCTCGTAGCTTTAATAATGCATTGTTCTTTTCCGCCATCATTTGAAATTTCTCCTTTCTGCTAAAAGGACGTTTATTTTCTTCGGGTTCAATGACACGAACTTTCATGGTAATTCCACCATTATCTAACTGCTTACGTATAAACCGTTCAATAGAAGGTTTCAAAGCTTCAAAATCCTGCTCTATGATCTTATTATCTACAACCATTTCGAAAGTAGCATCATCCAAGCGATTTATAGTTGCACTTTCCATACGCATGGCAAAAGCCTTCTGTTCAATGGGCAGTTTTTTTGCATATCCTTTCCAACTATCAAGCAATTCTTCATCTGTAAATGAAGAGTCACCTAATACCACTTCATCGACAGGAGTAGCAGTCTTTAAGGAAGTTTCTTGCTTTGTATTTCCATTTTTGCGTATCGATATGGAAAGTGACAGGTCATCAACTAAAGGAACTTCTTTCTTATCACTTCCACTGGTTTTCTTTTTAAGGGAAAAACTTTGTTCTTCTTTCTGTGTAAAGGATTCACTCTTTTGAGGATCTATTGAATTTGAAGTCTGCACAGGACGAGCAGAGGGCTCTGTTTTGTTTTCCTTTTTTTCTTGCTGTATGTTCTCTCTAGCTATGGGTTTTATTCTTTGCTCAGATTTTTTTTTTCGGTCGGAAGATGATGTATCATCAATGTTAATTTGCGCCAATTGAATCAGCGTCAACTCAACTAATAATCGCTTATTTTTGCTTTCTCTGTATTTTAGATCACAATGGTTACACAACTTCAAAGCTTCATATAAAAAAGAAGTGAAACAGATCTTTGCCTGTTCTTTATATCTATCCCTTATCGTTGCACCTACCTCTAATAAGGATAAAGTAACTTCATCTTTACTGACCAATAAATCCCTAAAATGAGAAGCCAATCCTGATATGAAATGACTTCCTTCAAAACCTTTATTTAAAATGTCATTGAAAAGTAATAAGGCGTCAGAAACTCGACTATTTATTAAATATTCCGTCAAACGAAAATAGTATTCGTAATCCAAGACATTAAGATTACGAATCACTTGATCGTAAGTGATATTCCCTTGTGTGAAGCTTACCACTTGATCAAAGATAGACAAAGCATCGCGCATACCTCCATCAGCTTTTAAAGCTATTATGTTTAACGCCTCAGGTTCAGCAGTATAACCTTCAATTTTAGCTACTTTTTGCAGATGATTTACTATATCACTCACACGAATACGATGAAAATCATAAATCTGACAACGAGATAAAATAGTAGGTAGAATTTTATGTTTTTCGGTTGTAGCTAATATAAAAACAGCATGATGAGGAGGTTCTTCCAGAGTCTTTAAAAAAGCATTAAATGCTTGTGTAGATAACATATGAACCTCATCAATGATATATACTTTATATTTTCCTATTTGAGGAGGAATTCGTACTTGTTCTACTAGCTGACGGATATCATCTACGGAGTTATTTGAAGCCGCATCTAATTCATAGATATTATAAGAACGATGTTCATTAAAGGCTACACATGACTCACATTCATTACAAGCCTCGCCATCAGGGGTTACATTGAAACAGTTGATTGTTTTGGCAAAGATACGTGCACAGGTGGTTTTCCCTACCCCTCTCGGTCCACAAAACAGATATGCATGCGCCAGCTTATCAACTGCTATTGCATTTTTCAATGTTGTAGTCAAGGCCTCTTGTCCTACCACTGAAGCAAAGGTAGACGGACGATATTTGCGAGCGGAAACGATATACTGAGTCATATTAAATCCATTTTGATTATCCCAAATTGTATCATACAAATATAATGATTTTTTAGAAATTAGGTATAATTCAAGAGATGGATTGAACTATCTACATTTAAGGACAGTACAACTCAACCAAACGACTTACTTCGTTTTCACACATCTAATAACTCTTTATTATAGGATAGAATATTCATCAAAAAAGGTAATTCTTCTATCTAAATCGGATATGAAATTTATCATATATAGTTGGGCTCTCTTCTAACCTTAAGAATAGGTGCTTTGGTAGAAATCCACTTGGTATACTACCAAAGACTCATACATTAAATTCTGTTTATGAAATAAGAGGAACCCAAACTATATACAATATTATTATATCAATTTCTCCTTTTGAAAATACTCTATATTTAATCAGCTTGTGATATATCTGCTAATTCTGTTATAACAATACCTCCCATATTTTGAAGTATAACGCTTAAAGTACCATCTTTTTTGACCTTAACCCTTTTAACTTCCGTTTTGCGTTTGGCATTATCATATAGATATGAAACTGTTTTGCCTGCCAACATCGGTAAATGGATATTAAGCTTCATGGGGTGATCAGTACCATTAATTCCACCCACATACCATTTTTTACTGACAGCATCTTTGCGAGCAATGATTGCATAACGAGTAGGATAACCATCCACATATTTAGTATCATCCCAGACTGTAGGTATCTCTTTAAGGAAGTCCACTTCTTCCGGTTTGAGATTGTCAATAATATTTGGAGTAAGTGCTACGCAGTTGAGAGCTGATTGATTAGTAATTGCTGTGGCCAGTTCAAAGACATTGCTTGAATAACGAGGATGGCGACTCTTATTGTCTTTGCTTAAATACTCATTGAGTATTACACCCCCCCAATCAAAACAAGCTACTGCATTACGTGAGAATGGATGCATAGTCATCTCAAACCCCTCTCTTTTGGCATGATGTTCAGAGAACATAATATTCTCGCTAGCAAGTGCAGCTTCTGAAGAAATAAAATTGGGAAACATTCTTTCCCATCCACGAGGAAGCGTACAGCCATGGAAAATGACTTGTAAACCATAATCATTCGCATCACTAAGAATATCCTCATAAATTTGCATTGTCTGCTGCTTATCACCCCCAAAGAAATCCACTTTTATACCTGTAACGCCAATGCTTTTAAGCCATTTCATTTCTTTTTTTCGTTCTATGGCATTGTTCATTATGTTTCTTGGAGTTTGAGGGGCATCATTCGCGTAACCATTGGAATTATACCAAAGCATGAGGTGTACTCCTTTAGACATAGCATAACAAGATAATTCCGCAATGCGATCTCGACCAATATTGTTATCCCACCAATTATCAACAAGTGCATACTCATAACCGAAACGGGCAGCTAAATCAATAAATTTTACCTGATCATCATAGTTGATTGAGCTATCTTGCCATAACAACCAACTCCAAGTATAACGTCCCGGTTTATAATCCTGACTTGCCTCATAGCGAGGTGATACTACATCATAAGGAATCGTTGTTTCTACAATGGGAGCCAGTGTCTCACCTACAGTAATCGTTCTCCATGCTGTGGTTCCCGGAAGAGGAATACCTGCATAAGTTGTTCCATGCCCATTATTTTCTTTTTCTTGTGGAAAAGCAATAGTATAACCTGTGTCAAGATTGTAATCAGAAAGACAAGAACCTACATATCCACTATCTACTCCTGTTTCACTAACAAGTACCCAACCGTCATCACCTATACGGAAAAGGCAAGGAAAGGTATAACCTACTCCAAAATCAGACTTCACATTGAGAGGTGCATCTGCTCTATATTCCTCTTCATAGGAAGGTTTGGAACGCCCAAATCCTGTCATAGGAGTGATTTGTGGACAGAGAAAAGTGGTTGTGTATTCAGGAAATTGGAAACTGCTTACTTCCGAATAAATGACTGCACATTTAGGGTTATCATCCTGCTGACGAGGTATATCGTAACGAAAAGCAATATCGTTGTTAGAAACAACAAAAGTTACTGTAAATTTCACCTTCGATTCATTTTCAAAGAATATATCTGCAGCATTGGCCTTAAAGCTCACTTGTGATTTTTTCGTATGCTTCATATCATACTCCTTCTCGTAAGAATAGTCTTTGTCAGATATAATCGTTAACCCACTTGTCAGGTCTCCAATATCTGCTTTAAATCCAAGTGCGGAAGGTCGTAACATCATTTTACCATTGTAAGTAACCGAGTAACGAGCATTTCCGCCATCATCTGTAACAGTCACTACCAGTTTTCCATCAGGAGAAATAATCTTTTTTGTTGTACCCCAAACAGAGAGAATTATGCTGAGGCAAATACAAGTCATTAATGTCTTCTTCATGTTTTTTATTTTTAATTAGTTATGTATGAGGTTTCTTCATATTCTTAAATATTAACAAATATAAAACATGTATGCTAATAATCGAAATTAATTCATTGATTTCATTAGACGTATATGATATACTGCACCGGCACGATTATCTTTACCTTTTTTGGATTGAAAACGAACACGGATACTCTTTTTTCCTTTCAATAAGGAAGCAGGTATCGGATATTCAACCTCTACAAATTCCTTTTTATTCCACTTACCCACTATATTTTCTGTCTGTAGCAACTTATTATCAATTAAAATATCGAATTCACGTTTTCCTCCTTCATCTCCCCAATAACGAACACGAAGCAACAAGTCAGTTTCACCTCCAGTTAACAAATCATAACTGAAAAAACCTCCATCTGAAGCCTCTCGAAAACCCTCATCACGAAAATAATTACTACCCGAATTCTTGGTTTGTATCAAATGATCTGTTTCTGGTTGTTGTTCTCCCGGATTTAACTGATCTACGGTGCGTTGATCAAGTATCATTCGCTCTTTTTCTATACGTTCACGTCTTTCCTTAACTTCCATGTATTGTTCTTGTGTCATAGAAGGCCAATAGATAATATAACGATTATCATGAATACCAAAGAAAGGTTCTAGCACAACCTCACTCTCTTCAAATTGAAATAAATCGGGACAAGTAAAGTGTAATGGCTTATTTTCAACTGGTTGAAGATTTTCAAGTTTCTTTAGAATTTCATTACGTTCGCCAACAATATGTGGAGCTCGAGTAATAGGCAATAAGGAACCCCAAGCAATATGAGCCCAACGACCATCATCACCCACCAAACCACGCAAATCCTGATCTCCTGCACGTGAACCAAGCAATATTGGTCCGTACATTATAGCTAAATAATCGGGAACATTAGGCATTTCTTCCACTCTTGCTCTCATTGGTAAAAACACTTCAATTGTGTCTCCATCTTTCCAACGACGATTGATTTCAATATAAGAAGATGGAGAAACTTTTACACGATGATTAGAACCATTGATTTTCACAGTCAATCCTTTTGCCCAAACAGGATAACGAATAAAAAGTGAGAATTTATCTGGTTGATCAAGTGTTAATATTAATTTACTTTTCTCCTCATAGGGAAAAGCTGTCTCCTGTTTCAAGATCAACCCTTTTTCTTTCCAATTCAACTCAGAAGCAACGAACAAATTCACAAATAAATCGCTATCTGTGTGGCTATATATAAATTCTCCATATTTCCCATGATTCTCCATCCCCGTTCCTACGCAACACCACATAGCTTGATTAGGAGCAGAATAAACACGATAATGACGTGGACGTGCTGATGTAAAATAGACATAGCCACCGTGTTCTGGATGCTGCGTAGAAAGTATATGATTGTATATTGCTCGCTCGTAATAATCAACATATTTTGCTTCCGGATTCATTCTAAACAAACCTTCGGTTAATCGCAACATATTATATGTGTTGCATGATTCAGGACCTTGACGTTCTTCTGTATATTCACGACAAGCTCCGGAAGTTGGGAAATGTTCACGACGACTGTTGCCTCCAAAAGCTAAAGAGCGATTATTAACTACAGTCTCCCAAAAAAAAGTAGCAGCTTTAGTAAAAGTTGTATCTCCTGAGATTTCGGCCACACGTTGGTAGCCTACAGCTTTAGGTACTTGTGTATTGGCATGTTTATTATCTAGATTATCAATACCTTTAGCCATATTATCAAACAACATTCGGTGAGAAAATCGTTTGGCAGCTTCAAGGTATTTTGCATCACCTGATATTTTATACGCATCAGCATACACTTCGTTCATTCCCCCAAATTCTGTATCAAGCATCAATTCCATTTGTTCATCATCTAAAGGTGATATAATAGTTAGTCCCCAGTCGCATAAATTAAGAAACATTTCTCGGGCATTTAAATTTCCCCCGTATATCCATGCATCACGCAAACCGGCATACATTTTATGCAAATTGTACCAAGGTGCCCAGGCATCTGCAGCAGCTTTTCCATTACCTTCCTTTATTCTATTGTATATTTTATCTAATGCCCCAGGTTGTCCTCCAAGATAACCATTTCCATGTGCCTCTTGACATTTCTTCAATTCAGCAATCATATATTCCAATCGCTCTTTACATGTTTGATTCCCTGTAGCAGCATAATGAATAGCCATTGCGCTAAGATAGTGTCCCCCAATATGCCCATCAAGGTCAATCCAGTTAGGAAAACTTTCAGCCTTAGGTGTTAATCTTGCTTCTTTGAGATATGGAGCTAACAAACGATCTACGTCGTATTGCATCAATACATCAATATTTAAGTCACAAGCATGTTTAAATGGTCCTTCAAGTAAACGAATACTGCTTAAAGGGAATGATTCGAGGTTTCTTGTTATTTGTTGTTCCTCATTACAATGGGTAAAGAGAAATAATACAGATATTAGTAAAAAAAATTGTTTCATTTTAATTTATTTTATCTATTAACGTGTTTTTATCTTAATAAGAGATACAGAATAAGGAGGAAGATCGTAATAGAACTTCTTGCTCACCTTAAATTCTGATTCTTTAGGAATGATATTATTAGGTTCTTCGCGAGTGTTTCTTGCATCCTTATTTCCAGTCATTACTGTTAACACCGCTTTTGATTTCACTTTTTTAAACGGCTTCATATCTACATTCATTCGGGTAACTTGATCTGTAGTATTAACAAACTTCAATATCACATCACCGGTTTTATCATTCTGTACACAAGAAGAAGCAATCCCTCTGTTTTCTTTGTCTTTGTGTGTAATTACCTCGTCAAAATATAAATTCCCTCGATTAACTGAAAACAGTTTTTGAACATAGTAATTAACAGTAGGATAAACGCCTTTTCCATCAAAATAAATTAAGTCTGGATTCCATTGGGTATTTCCAAGACGTCCTAATAGTGGAGCATATGATGCAAACTCAACAATATCACCATTACGTTCAAGCCCTGTCATATAAACTGCTTCCGATAAAGCATTATAGCAATGATTTCCCCACGAAGCGTATTCACCAAGATAGACCTTTGGCCCGGTACGTGGATAGTTGTCGTAACGATATTGGTTATTAAGAAACCAGCCTGCATCTTTATAATAGTGTTCATCTACAGCTGCAACATTCAGATCTCGTGAAATTTGCCAACCCAATTCAAAATCTTCACCGGCATCAAATGGACCTGAAGTCCCGATAAGTTTTATCTCAGGATATTTTTCTTGTATTGCTTCACATATCATTCTGAAACGTTCTTGAAATTCCGGGGTTATTTTATCCTCGTTCCCTATACCGATATATTCCAAATTGAAAGGTTCAGGGTGTCCAGCTTCGGCTCTTTTGTTTCCCCAAGTGGAAGTTGAAGGTCCATTAGCATATTCAATCAAATCCAGTATATCCTGAATATAATCATGCATATGCTCCATTGGAATACATTCCTGCCCGGTACCTCTTGTACGTGCTGAATTTTGGCAACTTACTCCTGCAGCAATAACCGGAATAGGCATGGCTCCAATGTCCTCACAAAATTGGAAATATTCAAAATAGCCTAATCCAAAACTCTGACGGTAATTCCATATATTTTTATCTTCCAAACGTTGTTCAATGGGACCGATTGTCCGTTTCCAATTGTAGATATTATCAAGTCCATCTCCATGAGCCAAACATCCACCAGGAAAACGGACAAAACTAGGCTCTAAGTCCGCAATCACTTGTGCTAGATCTTTCCTCAATCCGTTCGGACGGTTCTTAAACGTATTTTGTGGAAAAAGGGAAACCATATCAATAGCAATTTTCCCCTCCTTTTGAAACAGTATAACTAATGAAGCTGTGTCTGCATCAGCTATGGGTGTTAAGGTTACCGCATGTTTTTTCCACTTATCAGAGTAGGCAGTAATATCAGCTTCCGCAATAATTTGTTTTTTATTATCTGTCAATTGTATTTTTACAGGTATTTCTGAACCGGAAATAAGACGTAGAAATACCGAGAAATCATATTTTTCTCCTTTACGAACTACAATACCATCGTAACCGTTATTACGAAGTCCTACACCTTTTTCACCTCGTGTTAATGCATTAAACACCAAATAGTGTGGATTATTGGGATGAATAGGTTGATTTGTTTCAAGCGAAATGGTAGCAATGGCAGCATAATCTCTAACTAAATCCCAAGCAGTGAAATAATACCAATTGTTATGGGGATTTTTTCCCCAATTCACATCAGACGGTGTATATTCGAATGAACGGTTTTGAATCATTTCAGCGTACAGACCACCGTCAGCAGCGTAGTTCAAATCTTCAAAGAAGATTCCTATCAAATTCTCACTAATTGGCTTCCCTTTACTTTGAGACCAGATATTTAAGCTTAATAATGAGAGACAAAAAATAAAGATACTATATAAGTGTCGTTTCATGTTATAATTGTTTACAATTTAATTATTCAGGAATAGTATTATTTACAGATGTTGTATACAGTCCAAGCATACAGCCAACAAAACCACCAGCAACATGAGTTGATAGAATATCACCTGAAACAATTCCACCAACGTTAACAAAGGTTGTTCCATCAGTTGAATAACTGAACTGATAGTTGTCTCCTTCGGCTTCAACTTGTAACTGAATTGGATTATTAACATCTACTACAGTTTGGGCAATAATTATTGATTTTCCTTTATCTGTCCTCTCCAATACTAAATAATAGAGTTCTTCTTTTTTGGTAATACCAAAAACATAATTATTCTTTTCACTTTGAATACATGCAATACCAGCCAAATCAGAAAACGATTTGGGTTTATATTTCAAAGTGGCTATAAACGAAAATGTGGAATGCTGTTGTCTATACCAAAGTGCAGACAAGGGTTTATTTTCTTTAATATTTGTTTCAAATGGAGCAAGTTCTACGCCATTTTTTGTATGCAACATAAACTCTTCACGTGGACACCTTAATCCTACCCAACGAAAATCTAACGGAGAAGAAGAGAAGTTTTCCAAATAGGTAAAATTTCCATTAGGCAGATGACCCTCTTTTCCTGTTTTATTTTCAACACCTTCTGGTAATTTCAGTTTGGGTTCAATAGGTATAAGTCCATTTTCAAACAAAGGAAAATTTCCTGACCAATCCACCGGAAGAATGAATGTTTCACGTCCAGTATTCACTCGGTCTTTTTCATTGGTACGAATGGCAAGAAAGACAGCATAATACTTACCATCAGGACCAACAACCAAATCAGCATGACCAGCCCAATCCACTTTATTTGGACGTTTTTTATCCAAATATCGCTGTGTAAGTATTGGATTATTGGGAGCTTCCACATAAGGACCTTTGGGTGATTCACTAACGAAAACCACTTCACTATGCCAATCACCTGTGCCCCCTTCCGCACATATCAAATAATAACGACCGTCTTTTTTGTGAATGTGTGGAGCTTCAATCCAATAAGGTTCTTTATGAAATTTTGTTCCTCCATCCACAATAATTTTGTCTGTTCCGGGAATAAGTCTATCGTTTTCCACATCATATTCATGTATTCTAATTGTCCTATGACCTGGAAAAAGCTTCTTTATAGGACCATCGTTATGAACAATATATGCTTTTCCATCATCATCAAAAAAAATTGACGGATCTATTCCTCCAAAATGTAATTTAATAGGATCACTCCAGCCTTTAAAGGGATCTTTTGTTTTCACCATCATATTTCCAAACCCTCCTGTCATTTGAGTGGTTATCATATAGAACGTATCATTGTTGGAATTGTAACGAATAGTAGGTGCATAAACTCCTGCACTTGTACCTGCATCGTGTACTATTAACTGCGATTTACGATCAAGAACATGTCCTATTTGCTTCCAATTTACTAAGTCCTTGGAATGAAAAATTGGCACGCCGGGAAACATAGCAAACGATGAACAAACCAAAAAATAATCATCTCCTTTACGAGTAATGGATGGATCAGGATAACAACCCTGCAATATAGGATTATAAAACTCATCTTTACCCAATGGATTGTCATTATATATTTTATCATTCCCTTTATAAATCACTTTTGAATATATAGGAGCATTTTTTAGACTCTTTTTATGGTTCCGGGCTAATGAAGAAAGAGGTATCCCCCCCCATCAAAATAATCAATAAAAAAATCACTTTCATTTTATCTAAGAATAATTGCATATTTATTGTCATTAAATGGTTGGTATTACTTTTCTTATATTCCCCTCTTTGTCAAATTCCAACTTATCGACACACACCTCACGGTTATAACCCGCATTACGTCCCATTTTAATACCATTGGGTCGGTTAAAACGGTGATACACAATATACCACTCGTCTTTTTCAGGAATCTGTAAAACCGAATGATGTCCGGTTCCATAAATGCCTTTTTCTTCATCCTTGGATAAAATAACTTCACCTTTCGATGCATCAATAGGTCCAATTGGAGAAGTCGATTTAACATAACGAACCTGATAATCCGGACTGCGAGTATCATTCTTCGACCATGTGAAATAATAATGGCCGTTGCGATAAAATACGTAAACACCTTCGCTATGGTACTTATCATTCTCAATCAAAATTTTCGTTGTATTTGGTTTTACTGATACCATATCGTCGTTCAATTCACATACTGCCATAAAATAATTACCCCAGTAGAGATAGGTTTTACCAGTCTTTGGATCAGTAAAGACATCAGGATCTATATTTTGTCCTTTATTCATACCTTCTGGGAATTTATCAATTAATGGTTTTCCTGAGTCAACAAAAGGTCCAGTAGGATGCTCGGCTACTGCTACACCTATTTTTTGTGCCGCTGTATAGTAATAATAATATTTGTAATTATTATTCTTGTCCTTTTTTTCGATGATGCAGGGTGCCCAAGCATTACGATCAGCCCAGGAAACATCTTTTTTAAGATCAAGAATTACTCCTTCGTCTTTCCATACCTTTAGATCGTCCGAAGAAAAAGCCTTAAAATAAGTTCCGCTCCAATTCTTAAAACCATCACTGGTAGGATAAATATAATATTTACCTGTTTTGTTTGAATAAAGCACTTCAGGGTCGGCATAACTTCCTGTGAGAACAGGATTCTTACGATTAGCAACTTTTGATAAATCAGTATTCGGATTTGCAATCAAATCATCTCTGAACTCCTCAGCCGATTTGAATTCCATATTCAGATTCCAGCGTTTTGCCAACCTAACCGCTTCCTCTTTTGTTAAATGAATGATTGCTCCATGTTTAGGCGATTCAAAGTTGGTAGTTTTCATCACTCCTTCATTGAAGTGTTTCAGGTTGTTAAAATTGGTAAAATCCGAAGTTTCACTGAATCCAAAATTATGTTTCGATTGTCCATAACAATCGTACATCAAGACCCATTTTTCTTCACCGATACGCTTCCATAAATTTGGAGCTTCACAGGCTTTAGGTTCAGGGTCGTACCAACGTGGGTCAAAGAAGTAATCGCCATTAATATTATCTGAAACAGCTTGCTTAATGCCAGCTTCTCCATCGTGTGAGACATAGAACATATGGTATTTATCTCCAATTTTAGTAATATCAGCATCTAGTGCTGTTATTTTTTCATTAGGATATTCAAACAAAACTTTAGGCATTGATTCCAATCGGTTATAATCTTCATTTAAGTAAACATAATAGAGCTTAGCTGCCTCATTACGGTAACGCATAGTAAAATAGACCATTAGCTTTCCTTTCTTTTCATCGTATGTGGTTTCAGGAGCCCAGGCACAACCTATTTCTTTGAAACGTGCAGATAGTTCATTGAAACGAATGTTAGCACGTGTCCAATTAATAAGATCCCATGATTTCATCAATACTAAGCCTCGGTTGTTTCCCCAACCATAACCTTCTCGTTCCCATTCTGTATCGCGAAATCCGGCTTGCTTTGCGTAGATATGCAAATCGGTCATTGCCAGATAAAATGCACCATCAGGGCCACGATAGATATGGGGATCACGAATTCCTTTTTGATCAGCGATGGTATCACCTGCAATTATAGGTTTTCCGTCGTTCAGTGCAGTAAATGTATAGCCGTCATTACTTAATGCCATGTGTAGGCTATGAGTATCATCTTTATGAAAAACCATCAAATAAGCACTCATGTCTTTCTCCTGTGGAACAGCATTTCTGTATTGGAACTGACGAAATTGAGCATTTCCTTTTCCAACTGAAACCAAAGCAACACGCAAAGCATAGAATCCACCGTATTTATTGTGGTGCATCTCGGAAACATCTACATTTTCCGCTAATATTGTCCAATTTTTTTTATCCTTACTTACAGAAAAAGTACATTTATTTCCTTGATTCAAAATTTTCAAGAAGAATGTTCTGCCCAATTTATTTGGTATAACTTGTGGGGGCGTCTCAGCGTCTTTATAAATAGTAAATTGTTTACCATCTGAGAGGATTCCTGCGTACGCTTTTTCATTATAAAACAGCAACATTCCGGCATTATTACCTTTCCCGGAAGTCACTTCGATGGTTGTTTCATAAGTCTTATCATTTACAGTAGTTAGTAATAAACAAGCATTGGCAGGGGTATTACCTTTCGCCTCCAATGTTAGTGTACCGTTACCTACTTTTGCTTTTTCAGGAGTGTATTCTCTCCAGAAAGTCCATTGTAAACCAAGCTTATTGGAAGAGAAATCGTCCGATAACTCCATGCCGTGTTTAATCTGCTGTGTAGAAGCAATTACTTCAGCCGTCGGCTTGGTTTTTAACCAGCCGTCAGCTGTCCATTCTATTGGTTCTAATAAGGTTTGACGTCCTAAACTATAATAATCGTTGGCATAAGCATGATATACTACCCACCAATTACCATTTACATCATCTATAACCGTTCCATGTCCTTTTGACCACCAATTATCATTAGCACTATAAGTATGTACGAGAGGATTATAAGGTGAATTTTCCCATGGTCCATGTACACTTTTTGAACGAGCAACCACAATCATGTGACTGGTAGGTGGACCTGCCGTTCCACCTTGAGCCGAAATTTGATAATAATATTCTCCTTTCTTAATAAACTTAGGAGATTCGAGCCACATTCCTTCTGTTTCCCAACGTTGAGGAAATTTCCATCCCTGATAGACTTTTTTTAAATCTCCAACACGGGAAAGTCCATCATCCGAGAGTTGTGCCATTCTACCATCATTTATATACAAATAACGTTTACCGTCTTCCCCTACTACATGTCCAGGATCAATTCCCCCAGAAACATTCGTATTAATTGGTTTACTCCACGGACCACGGATATCATCAGCCCAAGAAACATAATTGTTTCCTTCAGAAGGAAAATAAAGATAAAAACGTCCGTTATGTTTAATCAAATCAGGAGCCATTGCTGAGCCTGTATATTCAGGTATAGCACGACAAATAGGCTGCCAGTTAATTAAATCCTGAGAATGCCAAATGAGAAATCCTGGTTTGTAATAAAATGGCGAATGTGTCATATAATAATCAGCTCCATCGCGCACAATAGTGGGATCAGGATAATCACCTGCAAGAACTACTTTCGGATATTCTTGCGCAGAAACCAATAGATTAAAACAAAAACTAAATAATAAAAAGAAAAAATATCTTACCATAACATTTAATGTATAAATTAAAACTTGTTTACTATCAATAATAAATATGCGATATTACTACATCCCTATATTATAAAAATAAAAAATAAATTACTCTAAAAATAACTATTGTTTATTTATCTGCTGGTTGATCAGCTACCACTGGCCAATATGGATTCTGATAAATGGGAGATGTAGAAACATCTGCACTGTTTATCGCACTAACTTGGAAATGTTTAACTGCAATTGGTTGTAAATAGTGTCCCATTTTCCAGATAATTCCGTTATATCCTACCTGAGCGGCATGTCGCTCAAACGGACGGACATATTCACTCCTATCGGGTGAAGAAACGTGGGCTTTATCTGAGCCATCAGCAAGAAGAGTTAGTTTACCATCTTCATAATACCATTGCTCCATTGGTGTATTCCATAAATGCATTCCTTCAATATGATAAGGAGTAACTACCATTTGATCCATGGATCTCCAACGGCACAAGTCCATAAAACGTAACCCTTCAGCTATAAATTCACTTCTACGTTCACGACGAATATTATACAATATAGGATCAATCAAATCTCCTCCTGAATAAGCTCCCCAATCATTCTTAGCTTCTTCATTCATATTTGTCAGATTAATTGTTTTTTCAAAATCAGGATCAATATGAGAACGTTCGCGAATAATTTTCCAATATTCACGAGCCTTACTATTTAATGTACCTATTTTTTCATAACAGGCTTCCATATAGTTCAGTAAAGCCTCAGTAGCTCGGTAACAAACAGCTGCTGTGTATCCGCCTCCATTTGCATAATACTTCTGATTAAATGATCCACCCTTACGCAATGTATAACCTGTAGATACTCTAAATTCAAAGTCTGGTATACCTACTTCCATTGCTTCTAAAGCCATAGTTCCTTCCGGATGTCCTATTTCAAACAATATATTTTTCTGTCGTGGTTCTTGAAGGAATATACTTAAACGAGAATCGCGATTAATACGAACGTCATGGAGTGTTTTATCTCCTTTATAATATCCATCACCAATAGCATAAGTGCCATGTGTATATACTGGCGTTCCATCGGCCATTAAAAAGTTGTTAACAAATCCACGGGTTAACCCAATTTTTTCGTTTCCTAATATAGCAGCTACATTTACATTATGTGTTTCTAGACCACGAGCATACTGACGCCATAACAACACTTCATCTACATTCGATAAATCTTCTTGTGCAAACATATCAAAATAAGGATTAGCTGGCTCATCAATAGCTTGTTGCAATAGCCCGGTATTTACTACAAGTTTATCTTTATAGAGTTCTGCAATGCTCTCAGAGGCTTCCATAGCTTGTCCAAGGAAATAGTCTATTTCATTTTCAATGCTGCCACCTGGATATTGATAATCTGCATTGTATTCTTTGCTTTTTCCAGGCCAGCCATCACCATTAGGAACAAATGCAGTACCTTTAAAATATTTCAACCAGGTACCTTCATATAGCGCTACACGTGATTTAAGTAAAAGTGCTACATCTTTATTAATTCGAGTAGTAGACATATCTTTAGCTGAAAGAAAAGTATATGCTTTATCCAGATCGTTGAGAATAAAACGAGCCACTTCATTGCGTGGATTTCGTTTCGTAGCTTCACGAAGTACATCCATTTCGTCAGCCATAGGTTCTGTTATAATAGGAAAATCTCCAAAAGCCTGTAGCTTTTTAAAGTATTCAGATGCACGAAGAAAATACACTTCACCAATATAGTGTTTTATCTCATTCAGATCACCACTAATTGTATTTTGTGAACCATTTATATCTTCTCCAAAGCGTGGAGTTACTTCTGCCAAAAAGTAATTACACCTATAAATTTGCTCGAAATTCCAATCACCACCGCTAGCTGAAACTTTCCATCTATCTATCGTATACCGATTATTTATCTCTTTACTCACCTGATTATCAGTACCGTTATCATCCCCAAAGATACCATAAGACCAGTTGTGATGATAAGGCAGGATATCTATATATACTCGATCTGCATAAGCCGCTAACTGAGCCGCTTGTGTAAAATACATTTCAGGTGACACACTAGATTTCGGTTCCCTATCAAGAAAATCATCGCAAGAAGTAAATCCTCCCACTAATGATATTATCATTAAGTTTCTTAATATGAATTTATTTAATGTTTTCATTATATTAATTAATTTAAGTTAGAGTGTTACATTAATACCAAATGACCAAGTTCTGGAAAGCGGATAAGCATTCCCCCCTCCGTTAGTAGCCCAATGTCCGCTATTCCCACCTCCAGTTATTGTTTCCGGATCAAATAGCTTCTTAAGAGAAGTACCTGTCCATACATTTTCTCCTGATATAAATATTCGACAATTACTGATAGATATTTTACGAATTAATGAAGACGGAAGTGAATAACCGATTTGTAGGTTCTTTAATCTAATATAGGAAGCATCCTGTAGATAACGAGTTTGTGTTTCTTGATTCATCCCTGATCGGAATAAAGGCCGCGGATAATATGAGTCAAGATTTGCTGGAATTATCCTGTCAACAAGCCCTATATCTTCAGCTCGGAAATAGTCTCCATGTTCTTCAAATCCAGCAGACCACCATATATCCGCCTTTACGCCAAAAAACATATTGGTTCCATTCCAAACATCTCGTTTCATTACGCCTTGGAAAAATGCTCTAATATCAAAACCCTTCCAATCAGCTGTCAAGTCAATACCAAAATTATAGCGTGGTGTATTGTTTCCGATAACTTTCAAATCCCCATGATCCTCTAGTGTCTCTGCACCTTTAGTAATCCCGGGTTTACCATCCAAATCGGCATACATGATATCGCCGGCATTCCATTCTGAACCAAGAGGCTGACCTCCCACTTTTTCCAAATGTGCATCCATTTCCTCCTTTGTTTTAGCAATACCGATTGTTTCAAATCCCCATATTTCACCGGTTTTACGTCCGGCATTATAACTCCAGATAGAATTGGTTGTATTGCTTGGATAGCTTTCTATTGTAGTTTGAGCATCTGATAACATGAATTTAATCCCATATCCAAGACCATTATCCAACCGATCTTTCCATGCAACTTCCAACTCCCATCCGGCTGTTTTCAAGTCACAGTTATTTGTTTTTGGCGCTCCAATACCTAATGTATTGGGCAGCTCAGGTGCAGGTCCTACCATATTATTTGTAAAACGAGTATAGAAATCAAATGAACCGGTAAGACGATTCCTTAATAATCCCCAATCAAGCCCTACGTTCCATGAGCGGACGGTCTCCCAAGTCAACAATGTGCTGACAAGACCCCCTATTCGGGATGTATTTGGCCTAACGCCTCCATGTAACCATGCCCCTTTTGCACTACCAATTTCCATTGCCCGATATGTAGGATACCACGCATTGGTATTTTGGTTTCCCAACTCTCCGTATGAAGCACGAAGTTTTAATGTATTTGCTATATTTTCAAACGGTTGCCAAAACTCTTCGCGCGCGATATTCCATCCTAATGAAAAAGAGGGATACACACCCCATTGATTTCCTTTACGAAACCGAGAAGTCCCATCATAACGCAAATTAGCTTCCGCTAGATATTTCCCTTTATAATCATAGTTAATACGTCCGAAGAATCCGGCAGTTGCCCATTCATGTCTATATCCGCCAACTTCAGGGACCTTCGTTGCACCTGTTCCGTCAGTATTACCTACCAAATCCAATTCCGACAACTCTTCTAACAGCAAACCATAAGCTTTAGCACTGAAGAATGATTGTTTCATTTCTTCTGCCTGAAAACCACCCATTATTTTAAAATTATGAGCGTTATTAAATGATTTTGTATATTCTGAATAAACATTCAAGTTTAGATAATCTTCCTTTTTATGATCCTGATAAAGACTGGACGTTCCGTTAGTATTTATTTCTTCGCCATAGATGTCACGATTATAATGAGGAGTTCCAGTTTCACGAACTTCCGCAGCATAGGTGCTATAATTAAATTCTATATGAGTTCGCCAATTCTGTATTGGTTCAAGTACAAAAGCTCCTTGATGATATACACGGTTGGTTTGTACATTACGAACTCCTCCTAAAGCCAGACCGGGTATTGGTGATACATTATGATAGTAGCCATTTGCATCGTAAACAGGTAGATTTGGCCATGTTTGCCTTCCTATATTTGAATACAATCCACTAGTAAAAGTCGTTGGCCTATTATTATCAGTTCGAGTAAAGCGTATGCTATATGAAAAATCAAGCCAAGATGTCAACTCGCTATTAATTTTTCCTGTTACATTATAACGTTTTAATTCGTCATCACCATGGCGAAGTGCTCCTTGTTGGTCTAAATAGCCTAACGAAACATAATAGGTTGTCCTTTCATTACCTCCACTAATACTTAAATTATGTTCTTGGGAAAAGTTGTTGTCTTTATACATTTCTGAGAACCAGTCGGTATTGGCATATCCTTTAATGTATACATCAGGCTCCCATAAACCAGTAATATTCCCATTGGTGTCTACTCCTTTGTCCATACCGCCGGTATTTGAACCTCCCGATGCTTGAAAATCCAGCATCTTTTTCATCGTTTCATCCGTGAACAGTTGTCCCCAGCTTGAATTTATATGCGCTTGATTAAAGTAATTGGCAAAAGTATAAGAATCCATTGGTTTGGGCATATTCATCGGACTACTAATACGAAAGTTGTTATTATAGTTAATATTAGCTTTACCGGATTTCCCTTTTTTAGTTGTTACGAGAATGACCCCAAACGGAGCACGTGAACCATAAATAGAAGATGCAGCAGCATCTTTTAAAACAGAAATATTTTCAATATCTTGAGGGTTAACCGTATTAATATCACCTTCCATTCCGTCAATAAGAATAAGCGGACTTCCACTTGAACCATCACCTATAGTCCCAACACCACGAATATTAATATTCATATTCTTATCCAACTCTCCGGTATTTGTGGAGATGTTCAATCCAGGCACTAGACCTTGAAGTGCTTGCGTTGCATTCATCACAGGGCGTGACTGTAAATCCTCTGCTGTGGCAATACCCACAGATCCTGTTAAATTCACCTTTTTCTGTGTACCAAAACCAACAACTACTACTTCATCAAGTGTTTTTGTATCTTCTAGTAAAATAACATCAATATTAGTTTTACCATTTAAAACAATATCTTGTGAAATATAACCAAGATAACTAACAGTAAGTGTTGCATCATTTGAAACAGATAAGACAAATCTCCCCTCAATGTCTGTAATTGTCCCACTAGTTGTCCCTTTCTGATAAATACTAGCTCCAATAATCGGCTCTCCTAAAGCATCTTTTACAGCTCCACTCACACTGATGGTCTGTGACCATCCAACAGCTGTTTTCAACATAAGAAAAAAGACTAAAAGAAGCATCTTTTGCTTTTTACTATCAACAAGCAAAGACTTCTTTGCTAATGAATCGTGTTTCTCCATAGTTAAAATAATTTTAATTCAACAAAGTGATTTTATAATAGTTAAGTTATACTGATAGCAAATTTACTTACTTAAAGCTCTTAACAAGGTTGGCAAATTATTCTATAAGGTTGATGAATTATTCTACCTTATGTTAAAATTGGAATAACAGCATTTCTTTCGTATCTTTATCTACTTCAAATATTTGACTATAATTAATAAGAATTTAAAGCTATATATTCTTCCAGATGAGAAGCTGTTTAATTATACTCTCCTTTTTTTTAACCTCGCTGTGCAAAGCTGCACTATGGGAAGACTATCATATCAAGCCAATCAATGCCCAAGATGCACTACCAGACAAGGAAATTCATTATATATTTCAAGATAGAGAAGGCTACATTTGGTTAGGTACTGCAGATGGCTTTTGTCGTTACGATGGGTATACAATAAAAACATTCCGTTCTTCTGCCCAAACACCTTCACTTTTGCAAGACAACATGGTTCTTACTATCGGAGAAGATAGCAACGGTTTATTATGGATTGGCACAGGAAAAGGGATAAGCCTCTTTGATAAAAAGACAGGAATAATTGCACCAATAAAAGATAGTCGTTTGGCTAATCTATATACTCGTGTTATCCATGCGAGTAACAGACAGGTTTGGATAGGAACAGAAAACGGTTTATTCTTATACGATGAGCAATCAGGGGAGATAAAAGAATTTCTATACGACCCGAATAATCCAAATTCTATTTGTGGAAACAAAATACGTGCATTATCCGAAGATTCGGAGGGTAACTTATGGATAGGAACATTTGATAACGGATTATGTAAGATAAACAAAAAAACATTGGACATAATTCGCTATCCGGCGGTTGGGCAAAGTAACAGAGTTACTGCTCTTTTCATTGACAAAGATGATGTTTTATGGCTAGGAGCTTGGCGCGATGGTGTTTGTAAAGTAATGAACAAAGATGATCCAGCAAAAGCCAACTACATCTATATGGGAATTTCAACTCGTTATGAAAGATCAACCAATAGCTTTATTCAAGAAGAAGGAAATATCCTATTAGGTACAGGGCTAGGAATTGATTTGATTACCTCCCCATACATGCCTTCAGACTACCATTATGCTGATGAAATGAAAATAGAAAACTTTCCTAATTATGAAGTAAACCGTTTTTATAAAGACCGGAATGGAATTATCTGGATTGCAACTAAGAACAATGGTGTATTTCAACTATTCAAAGAGAAAAAAGTTTTCACCAACTATTTATACGACACACTTGATGACCTTAATCAACCTGCTTCTATTTTTGCTTTTTATGAATGGGATAATGACATACTCCTCGGAGCTGAAAAAGTAGGGATTGCACGTTTCAAGAAAGGAACAGAGGATATTTATTCGGCACAAAATGATAAGGAACTAAGTAAAATCCCCTTCCCTATGGGAAATATCCGCACCATTGTAAAACATCCCTATAAAGAAGAATTATATCTAGGATCTGACTATGGTGGATTATTTATTTGTGAATTAGATAATTATTCCATTCAATCGGCCCAACAATACCTCCCTCCTTGGTCTTCCGGTTGGCCTGACGGAGATCGAATACAAGCAATTAGCTGTGATCAAGAGGGAAATGTATGGATTGGATCTAACTATGGAGTGAATATGATTACAGCTTCCGGAGAGAAACGAGCATCCGTTTCACATGTTTTGAAGAAAACAATCATGTGTCAATCTATAATGATAGATGATAAAGGAGACATTTGGGTAGGTACTAACCAAGATGGTATTATCCGAATTGATAAAACAAAAGGAATTGAGAAGCTTTCTTTCCACGAATATACATCAAGTAATGGGAAAATTAGTGTCAACGATATACAATGTTTATATCAGAATCGAGAAAAGCAAATTTTCACAGGGACAAAAGGCGGTGGTCTTTATGTTTATAATGAAAAAAAAGATTTATTTGAGCAGGTTGATGGAATGGAAAGTTTTGCCTATGAAACAATTTTGAGTATCATAGAATCGGATAGATTTTTGTATATGGGAACAAAAAAAGGATTATTACAGTTTGATCCCTACGGTGAAGAGGGTAAGCAATTAATGGTCTTTAATGAAAGCGATGGTTTATTAGATAATACTTTCAACCCAAATGCAGTAATGAAAGATGGTGTTGGCCGTTTATATTTCGGAACCTCGCGTGGTTTTGTGTCATTTGATCCTAAACATATCGAAACTGATATTCCAACCGGAAATTTGGTTATTTCCGATATTAAGATTTTCCATAATTCATTCGATGATCTTTCCCAAAAACAGAAAAATCGAATTTCTCCAGACTATCACCCTTGTTACTCTAAACAGTTGATATTATCGTATAAAGAATATAATTTCGGTATTGAATTTGCAACTTTATCATACAAACATCCCGAAAAAAATCGTTATGCATACAAATTAGAGGGATTTGATAAAGATTGGCATTATGTTACAGCAGCTAACCGTTCAGTATATTATACCAATATGAAAAGTGGGACTTATCGTTTCTTGGTAAAAGGTACACATGAGAATTCATTTATTAACCCTGAACCAGAAGTTCTGGAAATTAAGATACTCCCTCCTCCATACAAAAGTTGGTGGGCATATATAATATATATATGCATATTCATTTTGATTGTTTATGCTACCATACGTATTTTACTTTATCGCTCTAAAATAAAATATTTAGATTTGGAACATAAAAAAAATGAAGAATTAGCACAAGAAAAACTGGGATTCTTTACCAATATATCACATGAGTTATTGACTCCTTTAACTATTATCAGTTGCTCTGTTGAAGAACTTCAACGAAAATACAATGACTCCGGTAATAGTTGGAAAGCCATTAAAGGTAATATTTTCCGATTAAATAAACTACTTGAGCAAATCCTGGATTTTCGAAAAGCAGAGAAAGGAAAGCTTAAACTTAGAGTCACCTATGGGGATATTGGTGTTTTTATAATTAATTTGTGTAAAGAGAACTTCCTATACTACGAACAAGATAAAAATATTTGTTTTACATATGAAACAAAGCCTGAACACATACCAGCATGGTTTGATAAAGATATAATTGATATGATTATGTACAACCTTATATCCAATGCCTTTAAATATAACAAGGTAAATGGAGAAGTTGTTGTTCAAATTGAGGCACAAGATAAACTAAATGACTATACATACAAGAACTTAAGTATTAGAGTTGGAAATACAGGTGCAGGCCTTTCTGATATCCAATTAAATGAATTATTTCAGCGTTTTCAAACTTTCTCGTATACTGGTCAGAACAAGCGAGGAAACGGAATTGGACTTTATCTAACAAAAAACCTTGTAGAATTACATAAAGGAACAATTGAAGTCACAAGCATTCCTAATGAATGGACAGAATTTAAAGTCACTATTCCTATTTATAAAACCGATTATGAATCAGAAATTGAAAAACAAGTATTAGATACTAAAGAAACAATAATCCAAAATGAAAAGGGTATAATACAGAAGAAAACAGAAAAAACATCCTATACTTTGTTAGTTATTGAAGATGACACAGAATTATTAGCATCAATGACAAATCTTTTATCGGAGTATTTCACCGTTATTTCAGCAACAGATGGTGAAAAAGGACTGCAAATAATAAAAAATCAAAATCCCGATTTAATTATCAGTGATGTAGTATTACCTATATTAAATGGTTTTGAATTGTGCCAAACTATCAAAAAGGATTTATACATATCGCACATCCCCGTTATTCTACTAACGGCAAAAGTATCTATTACTGATAAAATTCATGGACTTGAAGAAGGAGCCGATGCTTATCTCACCAAACCATTTCATTTTGATGTCTTGTTAGCTCAAATTCAGAGCTTATTATCAAACAGAAAAAGAGTTGCAGAGCGTTTTCGAAAAAGTGAGCATTTACAAATCCAAGAAGGTACACACACATCTCCCGACCTATGTTTTTTAGAAAAAGCTATTGCTATAATCGAAGAAAATATTGCTAATTCCGATTTTACGGTTCAGATATTCCAAAAAGAGATGAATCTATCTAATTCAGTACTTTATAGAAAACTAAAGGCTCTTACTGGACTTTCACCTCTAGAATTTATTCGTAATATACGGTTAAAAAAAGCTTGTGTGTTATTGTTGGATAATCAATATAATATTTCAGAAATAGCTTATAAAGTAGGTTTTAATGATCCGAAGTATTTCAGTATTTGTTTTAAGAAAGAGTTTGGGAAAACTCCCACAGAGTATCAAAATATTGAAAGTGAGTTATCCTAAATTCCTTTTAATTCATTCAACTCAAATTGAGGATTTCAATTATCTTTCGTGCTATAATGTTTATTTACCTCTATGTGTAAAAAGAAGATATAAAAACAACATGGAAAAAATAAACTATCTATACCCATCTTTATATAAACAAGGTTGCATTTTATTCTTTAACACTTCATCTGTACAATCTGTTTATTAAATATTCAAGTTAAAGATGGTATGGAATAGCGAAATATGATTTATCTTTGCCGATATACGTAGACTCATAAAAAAGAATTCAAATGAAAGAAAAAATTCTCTTTTTTGTGCAATCGCTTAAAAATCACAAACAATTAAAATATATAATTGCTATCGTAATCTTTCTATTGATTATTGGCATACTTGATGAAAATAGTCTTATTCAACGAGCTAAATACGACAAGGAAATTCATTCTCTGAAAAGTGAAATCAAGAAATATCAAAAAGAATATGATGAAAGTACTCGGAAGTTAAAAGAGTTATCTGACAACCCAGAGAACCTTGAGAGAATAGCCCGTGAGAATTACTTAATGAAAAAACCGGACGAAGACATTTTTGTTTTCAAAGAATAGTATGAATAAAATCCAATCTTCTGTTTTTATTGCAGGTGCAATAGGTGTGCTTTTAGGAGTTATCCTTTATTTTAATCAATATAATAATGCTCCGTATTTACTGATTGGTTGTGCCATAATGATGACATTATCCCAATTAACCTCGTATAAAAAGACAGAAAATAAAGTCTTGAATAGACTCTATGCGCAACAAATAATAGGCTCCATTATTTTAATTTTCTCAGGTGGAGCCATGTTTATGCTTTCCGGAAATGAATGGATGGTTGGAATTGCTATTGCAGCGTTTATATTCCTTTATTCTTCATTTAGAATTTCAAAAGAAGAAGAAAAATAAAATAAATTATCTTCATACAAAAAAGCCCTGAAAATATTTTCAGGGCTTTTTTGTATGGGTTAGTTCCTTATTTCTTCAATGAGGGTGTATATCGTTTATTTAGTCCTTCTACTACTTCTTTCGTAATATTAAAAGACTCTTCTCCATATAACAAATTATCGAATCCTGTTTTACTAAAAATCATGCTATAACCACGCGTTTTATTAAAATCTGTCATGAAAGCATTAATGGAATCACGAATCTGAAGATTATTCTTTTGATTTTCCAACATCAACTCTTCGGTAAGTTTTTGCTGAAGTTCTTGTAGTTCTTGTTGTTTTTTTAATAACCGTTGATGCTCTTGTTCAGCACGCTCTCTTGTGGCAAATGCATTGTTTTCAAGTTTACGTTGAAAATCCTGAGCTTCTTTCTCTAAAGCAGTACCTTTTTGATTTAAAGTTACACGTATATCCTCTTCACGCTTAATCATCGCTTCATTTAAATCATTCCAAAAATTATATTGAGTTAAAAGCGAATCTATTTCCACGAATGCAAATTTCATAGTTGTGGTTGATTCTGCAGAATCAGCTCCAGATGGAACAGAAGCTCCTTGACCAGTTGAAGAACCTGAGCAATTAACGAAAAACAGACTAACAGCTAGAGCTGCCACTCCACTACATATTTTCTTCATAATTATTATAATGTTTTTTTAATTATCAGTTTTATATTTTTCAATTAATAATTAATGTGAGGTTTATTTTGTGC
>FZPS01000076.1_pt599 | contig 34732 bp, 30 predicted proteins | sample 1817821 | NCBI WGS metagenome assembly FZPS01 (sample SAMEA104158645, study PRJEB21678) | metagenome | place: Germany | collected 2015-04-21
ACGGGGGTATTGATGACAATGTGGATCTCTTTATTCATAATCCGGTCGACAAGGTTTGGCCGCCCTTCGTACAACTTATGAACAAGTTCGCTTTTAATCCCGTTGCGCTTCAGGAAGGCATGGGTGCCGGCGGTGGCGATAATGGTGAACCCTAAATCGGCAAATCTCTTCGCTACTTCAAAAGCGGCTTCCTTGTCCCGGTCTGCCACGCTCATCAAAACCGTACCGGTGGTTGGCAGGAGTTGTCCGGCGGCTTCCTGCGATTTGTAGTAAGCGATTCCAAAAGAGTCGGAGAGGCCCAAGACCTCGCCGGTGGAACGCATCTCCGGCCCGAGCAAGGGATCCACCTCCGGAAACATATTAAAGGGGAAGACCGATTCCTTCACCCCAAAGTGCGGGAGGGACCCGGAGTTCAGGTTCAAGGCGGCAAGCCGCTTCCCGCCCAAATCTACCGGGAGCATGAGGATGGTGGCGAGACGGACCATGGATAAATTGCAAACCTTTGAGACCAAGGGTACGGTCCGCGAAGCCCTGGGGTTGGCCTCCAGGACATAAACCTTCCCGTCGGCAATGGCATATTGAATATTCAGGAGTCCGACCACCTTGAGTTCCCGGCCAATTTTCGCGGTATATTCGTAAATCGCCGCCAGGGACTGCGGGGAGATGCTGACCGACGGTAAGACGCAGGCGGAATCCCCGGAATGGACCCCGGCCAGTTCGATATGTTCCATGACTACCGGGACAAAGGCGTCGGTGCCGTCGGCTAAGGCATCGGCCTCGGCTTCAATGGCGTTGTCCAGGAAGCGGTCGATTAAGACCGGGCGTTCCGGCGTAATCTCGACCGCTGCCGCCAGGTATTCACGGAGCATCTCTTCGTCATGAATAATCTCCATCCCCCGTCCGCCCAGGACATAGGAGGGGCGGACCATCAGCGGGTAACCGATCTTGCCGGCCAGTGCCAGCGCTTCTTCGAGGTTATGGGCCATTCCCGATTCGGGCATTGGGATCCCCAGTTTCTCCATCATCAGGCGGAAACGGTCACGGTCCTCCGCCAGATCGATGATATCCGGCGGGGTACCCAGGATGCGTACTCCGGCCTCTGCCAGTTCGCCGGCGATATTCAGCGGGGTCTGCCCGCCGAATTGGACAATGACCCCTTCCGGTTGCTCCCGTTCACAAATGCTAAGAACTTCTTCAACGGTGAGCGGTTCAAAATATAACTTGTCGGAAGTGTCATAATCGGTGGAGACCGTCTCCGGGTTGCAGTTGACCATGATCGTCTCCACCCCGGCCTCGCGGAGGGCGAAGGCCGCATGGACACAGCAGTAGTCAAATTCGATCCCCTGCCCGATCCGGTTGGGGCCGCCGCCCAGGATCATCACGCTTTTTTTCCGCGGGGACTGTTGCCGGCCGGCGCCGGTTTCTGCGCGGGCGGCGCCTTCCCCCGGGGTGTAGGTGGAATAATAGTAGGCGGCCTCCTCTTCGACACCGCTGACGGGAACCTGCTTCCATGTTTTGGTTATACCCAGGGCGCGGCGCTGGGCCCGGAGTTTTCCTTCTTCCGTATCCAGGAGACCGGCAAGGTAGCGGTCACTGAATCCGTCCCTTTTGGCCCGGGCCAGTAGGTCTCCGGGGGGCTTTTTCCCCCGGTAGCCGCGGATCTCTTCCTCCAGGTCTACCAGTTCCTTCATCTGCTGGATGAACCAGGGTTTTATCTTGGTTAACCGGTGCAACTGGTCGATGCCGGCGCCTTTTCTTAAGGCCTCGTACATGAGGAATTGCCGCTCGCTATTGGGTTCGTGCAACCCTTTCAGGAGTTCGGGGAGGGAACGGTGGTGGAAGCCCTTGGCAAAACCCAGGCCGTAGCGGCCGATCTCCAAGGAACGAACCGCCTTTTGCAGGGCTTCTTTATAGTTCTTCCCGATGCTCATCACTTCACCGACAGCCCGCATCTGGGTGCCCAGTCGATCTTCGATGCCTTTGAATTTCTCAAAAGCCCAGCGGGCGAATTTCACCACCACATAATCGACCTGCGGGGTATATTTATCAAGGGTTTTCTCCCGCCAGTAGGGGAGCTCGTCCAAGGTGAGGCCGGCGGCAAGTAAAGCCGAAACCTGGGCGATGGGGAAACCGGTGGCCTTGGAGGCCAGGGCGGAGGAACGGGAGGTCCGCGGGTTGATTTCAATCACCACGATGCGGCCGGTTTGCGGGTCATGGGCAAATTGGACGTTGGTGCCGCCGATCACCCCGATTGCCTCGACAATGGCATGGGCCTGCCGTTCCAATTCTTTTTGGAGGGCCGGCTCGATGGTGAGCATCGGTGCGACGCAAAGGGAATCGCCGGTATGGGTCCCCATGGGGTCGACATTCTCTATGAAACAAACGGTGATTATCTGGTTCTTGGCATCGCGGATAACTTCCAGCTCCAATTCTTCCCAGCCAATAACGGACTCTTCAACCAGGATCTGCCCGATCCGGCTGGCGGTAATCCCCCGGCTGGCAACAGCCTGTAACTCTTCGGTATTATAGACGAGGCCGCCGCCGGTCCCGCCAAGGGTATAAGCCGGCCGGATCACCACAGGATAACCCAGTTCAGCGGCGATTTTTTCCGCTTCTTCCACACTGTATGCGGGTTTACTTTTTGCCGTCTCGATCCCGAGCCGGTCCATGGTTTCCTTAAAGGCAATCCGGTCTTCTCCCCGCTCAATGGCTTCGGCTTGTACACCGAGGATCTCCACTCCATACTCGGTGAGGACTCCCGCCTTGAAAAGGTCGGCGCAGAGATTAAGGGCCGATTGGCCGCCCAGGTTCGGCAGGAGGGCGTCCGGCCGCTCTTTTTTTATGATTTCCGATACGGTTTTTACGTTCAACGGTTCGATATAGGTGATATCGGCCATTTCCGGGTCGGTCATAATGGTTGCCGGGTTTGAGTTGACCAAAACAATTTCGTGACCCAGTTTGCGTAAAGCCTTACAAGCCTGGGTACCGGAGTAATCAAATTCACAGGCCTGCCCGATTATGATCGGTCCGGAACCAATAATCATCACTTTTTTGATGTCTTGGCGTTTCGGAATGGTGATCACCTCATTCGAAAAAATACACCATTCAATATTATATAGCCTCTCCTTGTTTTTGCAAGAGAAAATTTACCGGAAACCCCACGGATCCCGTATACAACAGGCAGAAGGGGATCCGCTAACGAGACTGGTGATATCCTGGAAAGAAGGCGGATAAAACCGGTTATGATATACTGCAGGGCACTAGAACGCTCTTGCAGTTTTGCTGGAGTTTAATTATACTGTAACCTATAGACTTAGGGCGGGAAGCGGGGTGGCGAAATGGGGGAAAAAGCCACAGTAAAAGAGTTGTTTCGCTCAACCCGGGCTTATCTCCGGAAAAAGGTCGAGGTCTCCGGGTGGGTCCGGACGGCCAGGGATTTAAAGGCCTTTGGGTTTATTGAGGTTAACGACGGGACTTTTTTCAAAAACCTCCAGGTAGTTGTGGATGAAACTCTGCCAAATTTTAAGGAAACCGTCCGGTTACCAGTGGGAACAGCGGTGAGAGTGGAAGGAGAATTGGTGGAGAGTCCCGGGGCCGGTCAAGCCTTTGAACTAAAAGGAGAAAAGGTGGAGGTAGTGGGGACGGTAGCCCCGGGGTATCCGTTGCAAAAAAAGCGTCATTCCTTCGAGTATTTACGGACCATTGCCCACCTGCGCCCCAGGACCAATACTTTTTGGGCCGTCTTCCGCCTGCGTTCCCTGGCTGCCCAGGCCATCCATGACTTTTTTCAGGAACAAGGCTTCATTTATATACATACCCCGATCATCACAGCCAGTGATTGCGAGGGCGCGGGGGCGCTTTTCCAAGTCTCTACCATCGACCCGGCCGACCCGCCGCGGAACGAGGAAGGGGAGGTTGACTACGGTAGGGATTTTTTTGGCAAACGAACCTACTTGACGGTCAGCGGGCAACTGGAAGCCGAAGCCTATTGCCATGCCTTCCGGAATGTCTATACCTTCGGTCCGACTTTCCGGGCGGAAAACTCCAATACGCCCCGGCATGCGGCGGAGTTTTGGATGGTCGAACCGGAGATGGCCTTCGCCGGTCTGAAAGAGGATATGGATCTGGCGGAAGCGCTCGTCAAATACCTGGTCAAGTACGTATGGGAGCAGGCCCCGGAAGAAATGGAGTTTTTCCAGCGTTTTATTGAGAAGGAACTCTTTACCCGTTTGGAAAACCTCCTGCAGTCGGAGTTTGCCCGGATTACTTATACCGAAGCGATTGAGTTGTTACAGGAGGCCGAGGTTGCTTTCGAATACCCGGTAGAGTGGGGGAAGGACCTCCAGACTGAACATGAACGGTATTTAACGGAGAAGATCTTTAAGAAGCCGGTTTTTGTCACCGGGTACCCTAAAGAGATTAAAGCCTTCTACATGCGGCTCAATGACGACAACAAAACCGTCGCTGCCATGGACCTGCTCGTGCCCGGGGTCGGGGAACTGATCGGCGGCAGCCAGCGGGAAGAGCGGTTGCCGTTGTTGGAAAAACGCCTGGCGGAGCTGGGGATGGGGAAAGAGGATTACTGGTGGTACCTGGAGACCAGGCGGTACGGGGGGGTGCCCCATGCCGGCTTCGGCCTGGGTTTTGAGCGGGCGGTTATGTATATAACCGGGATGAAGAATATCAGGGATGTGATTCCTTTCCCGCGGACCGTCGGGTCGGCGGAGTTTTAACGAAGGAAAAAGAGTGGGATAAACCTGGGAAACCAAGGAGGTTTGCCCGGGAACCAAGTAGAGTTTGAGTAAAGATGAAGCCAGGGAGGGAGAAAAGTGAGCAATACCAGGCAGACGGCGCCAGCGAATTTTATTGAAGAGATCATCACCAGGGATTTGGAGACCAATAAATATGGAGGCAGGGTGCACACGCGCTTTCCACCGGAACCCAACGGCTATCTCCATATCGGCCACGCCAAAGCCATCTTGCTAAATTACGGGTTGGCTGAGAAATACGGCGGCCTTTTCAACCTGCGCTTTGACGACACCAACCCCAGTAAAGAAGAGGTCGAGTACGTGGAGTCGATTAAAAAGGATATTCAATGGCTGGGGTGTGACTGGGAAGACCGGCTTTTTTATGCCTCCGATTATTTTGGGCGCCTTTATGAATATGCGGTGCGCTTGATTGAAAAAGACCTGGCCTATGTCTGTGATCTCAGCCCGGAGGAGATCCGGGAATACCGCGGGACCCTCACTGAGCCTGGGCGGGAAAGCCCTTACCGGAACCGCCCGGTCGCGGAGAACCTGGATCTTTTTCACCGGATGCGGGCGGGCGAATTCCCCGATGGTTCCCGCGTCTTGCGGGCAAAGATCGACATGGCTTCACCGAATTTGAACATGCGTGATCCGGTGATCTATCGTATCATGCATCTACCGCACCACCGGACCGGTGACAAGTGGTGCATCTACCCGATGTATGACTTCGCCCATCCGCTTTCGGATGCCATTGAAAGGATTACCCACTCCGTTTGCAGCCTTGAGTTTGAGGACCACCGCCCCTTATACAATTGGTTCCTCGAAGCCCTGGAGATCGAGCAGCCGCCGCAGCAGATCGAATTTGCCCGTCTTAATCTCAGCTATACGGTGATGAGTAAGCGGAAACTCCGGCAACTGGTGGAAGAGGGGTATGTCAGCGGTTGGGATGACCCACGGATGCCGACTTTGTCGGGGTTGCGCCGCCGGGGTTACACTCCGGAAGCGATCCGCAATTTTTGCCAGCGCATCGGTGTGGCCAAAAGCAACAGTGTGGTTGATCTTGCCCTTCTCGAACATTGCTTGCGGGAAGATATGAACCTGCGGGCGCCGCGGGTGATGGGTGTTTTACACCCGCTGCGCTTGGTTATTGAGAATTACCCCGAAGGAAAGGTGGAAGAGGTGGAAGCGGTCAATAACCCGGAGGACCCGGCCATGGGCCGGCGGAAGCTGCCGTTCTCCCGCGTTCTCTATATCGACAGGGACGATTTCCGGGAGGTGCCACCGAAAAAATTTTTCCGCCTGGCGCCCGGACGGGAGGTCAGGTTGAAATATGCCTACCTGGTTACCTGCACGGATGTGATTAAGGACGAGCGCACCGGTGAAGTGGTGGAACTGCGCTGCGTCTATGATCCGGCAAGCCGGGGCGGTTCGGCGCCGGACGGCCGTAAAGTCAAGGGGACCATTCACTGGGTCTCCGCCGCCCATGCACAAATAGCCGAAGTCCGGCTTTATGACCGTCTTTTTACCCGGGAGAACCCTGATGATGACGAAGGCGGCCGGGATTTCAAGGCCCACATCAACCCGGATTCCCTGGAGGTTTTAACTTCTTGCCTGGTTGAACCCGGCCTGGCCGGCGCCCGGCCCGGAGAGTATTTTCAGTTTGAAAGGGTTGGATATTTTTGTGTGGATCCAGATTCTTCCCTGGAGAAACCCGTCTTTAACCGGGCGGTTTCCCTGCGTGATTCCTGGGCAAAGATCGAAGAGAAATATGCGGCAAAAGGGGAAACAGAGGAGGGATGACCGGTGGCTATTTCGATCATGCAAGCTGATGCCTTTACTGATAAGCTGTTTGCCGGGAACCCGGCGGCAGTTTGTATTTTGGACAAGCCGGCAGAGGAAGGCTGGATGCAGAAGGTGGCGGCGGAAATGAACCTTTCCGAGACCGCCTTTCTGTACCGCCAGGGCGAGGAGTTTGCCTTGCGCTGGTTTACCCCGGTGACCGAGGTTGATCTCTGCGGCCATGCTACTCTGGCCGCGGCCCATGCCCTCTGGGAGTGTGGACATGTCCCCCCGGACGAGGAGATCAGTTTCATTACCAAAAGCGGGGTCTTAAAGGCAAAAAAGAAGGAGAATTTGCTTGAGTTGGATTTTCCGGCAGAACTTGTGTCGCCGGTACCTGCTCCCCCTGAATTATTAGGGGCTTTGGAGATCCGGCCCAAGTATACCGGGAAAACCGGTACCGGTGATTATCTGCTGGAAGTGGAATCAGAAGAGGTTCTGCGCGATTTAAAACCGGACTTTGCCAAATTGGCTGTCCTGCCGGCCCGGGGGATCTGTGTCACCAGCCGGGCGAGTACCAACGGGTTTGACTTTGTTTCCCGTTTTTTCGCCCCGCGGCTGGGGATCAACGAGGATCCGGTGACCGGCTCGGCCCATTCTTTCCTGGGCCCGTACTGGGGTGTCCGCTTGGAAAAGGATGACTTCCTGGCTTACCAGGCGTCGGCCCGCGGCGGGGTTTTGCGGGTCCGCTTAAGCGGAAACCGGGTATATATTGGCGGTGAAGCTGTTACCGTTTTTAAAGGAGAGTTCGCCTCCACCTGCAGCCAGGAATGATTATTGCCCGGCACTTTTTTTCCTTCCGGTAATATAATGAGTTTTGTTGCGCGTATATCACGCGGCGCGTGTAACGGGCGACCGAAATCATTAACCGGGAGGTTTTTTTTTGCGAGGAAAGGATCTGCAGAGATTGATTAAACACCTGCTTTTACTCGGTGACCATGCCGGGCTGAAGGCGTTGATTGCAAAAGAGAAAAGGGCTACCGGGTCATCTCACGAATAGTCGCGCTTCAAGCGCGTGCGCATCGTGCGGCGCTTTGCGCGTGCACAGCAAGCGCGTACGCATCGTACACGGAACCTCGCGCGTGCACTTTGTGCGTGCGTTTCATGTGGGCGTCTCGTACGCGCTCGCTTTCGTACATGGGCGGGTTTTGTATAAGCGGCAACGGCCGGGGAATATTAACTATAAGCATATGCGTGGAAAACGTATTCGTATATGAAGGGAAGGGTTTCAGATGGACGAAAGAAGAGAAGGATGGTCCCGGTCACGTTTTCTCGTACCGGTACTGGCCGTGGCCCTTCTTGCCTCCGTAGCGTGGGGTTATACCCAGTACCGTGCCAGGCGGGCGTGGGAAGTGCGGGCGGAAAACCAATATAACCGTTCCTTTTCCGAACTGGCGCTCCACGTGGCGGGGTTGGAAACGCAACTGGCCAAGGCGGCGGTGGCCAATTCCCCTAAGCAACAGGCACGTTTGCTCACCGAGGCCTGGCGTCAGGCCTATCACGCCCAGGAAGATATCGGGCAACTGCCTTTAGCTTCGGTGGAACTTGCCCGGACCAAGGATTTTTTAACCAAAGTGCAGTCGTTTTCTTTTGGAATGTTGTCAGAGGCAGGTAAAGGGAATGGGATGCCGGAGAAAAAATGGAAGACTCTTCAGGATTTACACAGGCAGGCCCGGTACATCTCGGGAGAACTCTTTGCGCTCCAGGAGAGAATTCTGGAAGGAGCAGAGCGTTGGTTAAATGTAGACCGGGTAAATATGAGTGCCATGACTGCGGATGTTTCCCAACGTTTGGAGACGAATAAAGTCACCAAGAGCTTTATGATGATGGAAGACGGCCTCCGGCGCCTACCGGAGCCGGAAATTGAAGGTACCCCCAGGGATTTTCAGGCGGAGCCGAAAGGATTGACCGGGCCCCGGATTGACGTGGAAGAAGCCAGAAAGATTGCCCTTCGTTTTTTAGAGCGGGACGGCAGAGAGTACCAGGCGGATTATGACGGGGAAATAAAAGGGAAATTACCGCTTTACCTTTTTAACCTGAAGCGGGAAGGTGGGGAAAGAGGACGGGGGGCGCCAATCCGGCTGGCTGTAAGCACAAAGGGTGGTCATGTCGCCTGGATGCTGCGGGAGAGAATGGTCCCCGGCCGGGAATTATCATTGGAAGAAGCCACCGAAAAAGCCCGGGAGTTTCTACGGAAGCGGGAGTACCCGGAGATGGTCCCCATCGCGGTTGAAGAGTTTAGGAATGCGGCCATCATCAGCCTGACAAGAAAAAGCGGGGAGATAATTATTCAACCGGAAACCCTCAAGGTACAGGTGGCTTTGGACAACGGTGAGATTTTGGGGATGGAGGCGATCCCCTACTTAACTTTCAAAGACCCGGAGCGCAAGATCCCTTCGCCCCGCCTTTCGCCGGCGGAAGCCCGGAAGAAATTGAATCCGCATTTACGGGTTGAAGATGTCAAAAAGACGGTCATTCTGAACGACCGTTTTCAGGAGACCCTCTGTTATGAATGCGATACACACCTCGATAAAGAGCGTTTTTTAATCTATATCAACGCTCTTACCGGTGAGGAAGAGAATATCAAACGGGTGGACCGGCGCGGGGTAGAACTTGAATAATCAACAGTACTCTTTTACGGAAGAGGTTTTCTTAAAAGCCCGGGAGGGCTTTTTTTTTCTTTGTCGAATCTTTATATCTATAGTATTTATCTTGTCCGGCCGATATTTGAGAAGAATGGTTTTGTATGTGCGCCATTTTGTTGGGGGGGTTTAATCATGGCACACCGGGTTATGCTGGTTGACGACGCCAAAGTTATGCGGTTGATGCTGGCCCGCATTTTTGAACAAGCCGGGTATGAAGTTGCCGGAGAAGCCGCCACCGGTCTGGAGGCGATAGCGAGATATAAGGAAATAAAGCCGGATCTGGTGCTGATGGATATCACCATGCCGGAAATGTCCGGGATTGATGCGGTTAAGGAGATCAAAAAAATCGACCCGGAAGCGCGCATAATCATGTGTACAGCCATGGGACAAAGGCCCCTTGTGGTCGAAGCGATTGTCGCCGGGGCCGTGAACTATATCGTCAAACCTTTCACCCCTTCCAAAGTATTGGAAGCAGCTAAAGAGGCCCTGCGCGATAAAGAGTAAGGCTACTTCTTGAGCAAGAGGTATGAACCGGCGGCCAACAAGAGGATACCCGTTAGTTTTATCCAGTTAAAAGGGAGATGTTCCCGGCCGAAAAGGCCGAAATGGTCTATGGCATAGGCCGTCAGCAATTGAAAAGTAATAATGCCCGTGGTCGCACTCCCCACGCCAAGCCGGGGGATGCTTACGGCCACACCATAAATAATCGCCACCCCGATTGGCCCTCCGAGCCAGGCATAGAAAGGCACGGAGGGTATTTTTTGCAGAATTTCACCCAAAGCCGTGGTATTGTGGTTAAAAGAGAAGAGCAGAAGACCGGCGGCAACTGAACCCAAGAGGTTAACAATAAAGGTGGCAGGGATCAAGCCTACAATCTTCCCGGCCAGGGCATTAAGGGTTCCTTGCACCGCCATTAAAGCCCCGGCCAGTCCGGCGATGAGTAGGAAGAGAAGTGTTTCCCCGGAAAACAAGTTGTCTCCCCCTCGCAAATAAATTTTACAGTTAGTCTCCCCTTCCCGCGCTTCTCAATACATCCACCAACGTGGACATATTCAGCAGGCACGAAAGAATAAACTCATAAGGGGTGAAAAAATGGGCGCCGTACTCCTTGGCACGGCCATTGGCTTTGGCGTAGGGATCGCCGGTACCGGCCTGGGGGGCCTAAGCGGTCTTTTTTTCCCAGGGCTCTCCCCATCGGGGCAGGGAGGGTTGTTGAGCCTTTCTTCCGGGGTCATGCTGGGTGTGGTCTTTTGGGATCTTTATCCTGAGTTTTGGCGGTTGGGACCTGCGTACGGTCTGGGAGGATTCTTGGCGGGATTGGCCTTTATCCTCTTGGTCCGGGGTTTTTGGGGACGGGAGGAGCGGCGCAGACCGGAAAGGAACGGCGAGTCTTGTGAGACTTTTGCCAAATTTACCAGAACTGGGGTGTTGTTGGGGATCGGGATCGGGGCTCATAATTTTCCGGAGGGAGTGGCGGTCGGCACCGTCTTTGTCCAGGCGCCCTTTTCCCGCCTCTGGTGGGGTTTGGCCCTATTAATGGCCGTTCATAACATCCCGGAAGGACTGGCCATGACTGCCGCGCTCAAGCTGGGGCGGACCGGTTGGCGAAAGATCATTTACGCCTTGTTACTGGTGGAAGCCCCAATGGGCCTTGGCGCCTTTTTCGGCGGGCTCCTCGGGCAGGTTTCGGTGCAGGTGAGCTCCTCTGCCTTGGGCTTTGCTGCCGGGGCCATGTTTCTCCTGGTCTTTTTGGAACTGTTGCCGGTTGCCGGGAAAATAACCCCTTGCCGGTCGGTCCTGGCGGCGGTGGCAGCAGGGCTTTTTTTCGCCTATTTATTGGCGAGACTCACCGGTTAGCAAGATATGTCATGAGCCCATGCCGGCGCCGTTGGTATAGCACACCCCCATGCGCGGCATACACGAAAGGCATAAGTCAGAGCAGCTGGTTAAAGAGATTTACCCGGCACGTACATGTGCCCAGCCCATACGCTTCTCAACACATACGGGTCCCCGGCACGTTAGCGTGCCGCACACGCTTACGTGCATGATCTACGGGCTCCGCAGGGATACTATAAAAAAAGGAGGTATGTGGCGATGGCCGCTGGCTACTTGGAAGTAAAATGTTATGTCGACAGTTGTCACTACTGGCAGAAAAATAATTATTGCGGGGCTGATGCGATTGAAGTGGATAACCGGTGGGTGATGACAGGGAACGATATGGAGATCGGCGTCCTTGGGGAGGGAAGCAGCGAAGCAGCGGCTTCCGAAGGAACCTGTTGCCGGACATATAAACCCCGCAAAGAGCAGGAACAGGAAAAAAAGGAAGGTGGTAAAGAGCCCGGGCGGTAAGCCCGGGTGTTTTTTTGCGGTCTTTCCATACCAGGAAAGGTCGAATTTTTCCGCAGGCAGCTGATTTCCTGGTTTTACTGGTTCGACTTCCGTTTGGTAAAGAACGTGTGATTTTCGCCGGGAGAAAAAGGGTTTTGCAAAGGGGGTCACGAATACTCAAAAACCAATAAGACAAGTGAGGAAGTGATCAAAATGCGCAGTGACCAGGTGAAAAAAGGCATCAGCCGCGCACCGCACAGGGCGCTTTTTAAGGCAATGGGGTATACCGATGAGGAACTGGCCGGACCCATAATCGGGGTGGCCAATTCCTTTAATGAGATTATTCCCGGCCATATCCATCTGCGGACGATTACCGATGCGGTTAAGAGCGGGATCCGGGCAGCCGGAGGCACACCGGTGGAGTTCGGGATTCCCGGGGTCTGTGACGGGATTGCCATGGGCCACGCGGGAATGCATTATTCCTTGCCTAGCAGGGAACTGATTGCCGATGCGGTGGAGATCATGGCCCAGGCCCATATGTTTGACGGGCTGGTCCTCATCCCTAACTGCGATAAGATCATCCCCGGCATGTTGATGGCCGCCGGGCGGATTAATATCCCCACTGTAGTTGTGAGCGGCGGGCCGATGCTGGCCGGGGAGCTAGACGGGGAAAAGATCGATCTGAACACGGTTTTTGAAGGGGTGGGCGCCCAAGCGGCCGGAAAAATTTCGGAAAAAGGATTGAAAGCCGTTGAGGAACGGGCCTGTCCGGGTTGCGGTTCCTGTGCCGGCATGTTTACAGCCAACACCATGAACTGTCTGACAGAAGTCCTGGGGATGGGGCTGCCGGGGAACGGTGTCATTCCGGCGGTCGACGCCCGCCGGATCCGGCTGGCCAAAGCCGCCGGCCGGCAGGTGATCGAACTGATCAAAGCGGATTTGCGGCCGCGGGAGATCATGACGAAAGCCGCTTTTACCAACGCCTTTACCGTGGATATGGCTATCGGCGGTTCCACCAATACCGTCCTGCACCTCCCGGCCATTGCCCGGGAGGTCGGAATTGAGCTCGACTTGAACTGGATTAATGAGATCAGCCGCCGGACACCGCACCTTTGTCACCTGCGGCCGGGCGGTCCCCACCATATCCAGGATCTTGACGCCGCCGGCGGGATCCCGGCTGTGATGGCCACCTTGACGGAGAAGGGCTTAATCGACGGTTCCTGCCGGACGGTAACCGGGCGGACTGTAGGGGAAAACCTCCAAGGAATCCGGGTCTTGCGGCCTGACGTCATCCGGCCGCTGGATAACCCCTATCACCAAGAAGGCGGGCTAGCAATCCTCTTTGGTTCGTTGGCGCCTGACGGGGCGGTGGTGAAGCAGTCGGCGGTGGACCCGGCGATGATGAGGCATGAAGGGCCGGCACGGGTCTTTGACAGTGAGGAAGCGGCCATTGAGGCGATCCTCAGCGGGCGGATCAACCCCGGGGATGTGGTGGTCATCAGGTACGAAGGGCCGAAAGGCGGGCCGGGAATGCGCGAAATGCTCTCCCCCACCTCGGCCATTGCTGGAATGGGATTGGACCGGGAAGTCGCCCTCCTGACCGACGGCCGGTTTTCCGGGGCCAGCCGTGGCGCGTCCATTGGCCATATTTCACCGGAGGCGGCCGAAGGCGGACCAATCGCCCTGGTTCAAGAGGGCGACCGGATCAAGATTGATATTCCCGGCTGCTGCCTGGACTTACTGGTCTCCGAGGAAGAACTGGCCAAGAGACGGCAGGAATGGCGTGCGCCGCAACCCAGGATTGCCACGGGTTATCTTGCCCGCTACACCAAACAAGTAAAATCTGCAAATACAGGAGCGATTACTGATGCGGGATAACCGCAAAGACGAACTGGTAACCTTAATCGAAGTCGACACCCTGGTCCGGGCCGATCTGATCCGCAGCATTCTCCAGGGTTCCGGGATCCCTTCGTATATCCCGGATGAAGGTTTTGGCAGCGCCTACGGGGGTGTTTTCGGCCTAAAGATTAAGGTGCGCCGGGAAGACCTGGCGAAGGCCAGGGAGGTTTTAGAGGGCAAGTCATAAATAATCAATTGAAAACTGACCGCCCATCAGTCTTAAGGGGGTGGATTTTACTTTTTTGATTAGGACATGTCATAAATATTCATTAAAATTGTATTAATATATTGCCAAAGGGTCCGGCTTGGTATATAATATTAGGCATACTACGTTCTGGTTCAAGGAGGCAATAGAATGGTCAAGGCAGGAATAATCGGGGTTAATGGGTATGCCGGCGGGGAATTGCTACGGTTGCTTGCAGGACACCCAGAGGTGGAGGTTGTGGCCGCAGCCTCCCGTTCGCAAGCCGGACTGCGGCTGGCCGAGGTCTTTCCATCTTTACGGGGAGTGGCCATCGGAGATTTGCCGGTCGTTTATCCTGAAGACCCGGCTTTTTCCGGCTGTGAGCTGTTTTTCCTTTGCACGCCGCACGGAGTTGCGGCCAAATTGGCGCCGGACTTTTTGCGGCAAGGCGGCAAGGTTATTGATCTAGGGGCGGATTTCCGTTTCCGCCGGGTGGGTATCTATGAGAAGTGGTACAAAGTGACCCATGCCGCCCCTTCTTTGCTGGCAGAGGCTGTTTACGGCCTGCCGGAGCTCCACAGGGAAGAGATAAAAGAAGCCCGGGTGGTGGGGAATCCCGGCTGTTATCCCACAGCGGCCCTCTTGGCCATGGCGCCGCTCTTAAAGGCCGACCTGGTCACGGAAGGCCCGGTGATCGTTGATGCCAAGTCCGGGGTCTCCGGAGCCGGACGCGCCCTCCGGGCTGACCTGCACTATGCGGAGATGGATGGGGATTTCCGCGCTTATGGGCTGGTTGGGCATAGGCATACTCCGGAGATCGAAGAAGAGGCAGGCCGGGTGGCCGGGCGGGAGGTCCGGGTAATCTTCACCCCCCATCTCTTCCCGGTGAGCAGAGGGCTCTTTGCCACAATTTACCTGCCGGCGGCCAGGGCCCTCTCCGATGCGGAGTTATTCGAAATCTATCAGGATTTTTATGCCGGAGAGCCGTTTGTCGTGCCCTTGCCGGAACCGTTGCTTCCACAAACAAAAGGGGTGCTTTTTTCCAACCGGTGTCAAGTGGCGGCGCGGTTTGACCCCCGGACCGGCCAGATCATTGTTCTTTCCGCCTTGGATAATATGGTGAAAGGCGCTGCCGGGCAGGCAGTTCAAAACATGAACATTCTTTACGGTTTTGATGAGACCCTGGGGCTCACGGCCTCCGGAATCTGGCCGTAATCAAAAAGAGTAAGGGATGAGGCAAAATGACGTATTTGGACGGCGGGGTAACCGGGCCGCGGGGTTTCGCCGCGGCCGGGCTTTCCTGCGGCTTGAAAAAAGACGGCGCGCCCGACCTGGCGCTGGTTTTTTCCGAAAGCCCGGCTATTGCGGCCGGGGTTTTTACCACCAACAAAGTTAAGGCCGCTCCGGTAATCGTCAGCCGGGAGCACCTGGCGGCGGAATATGCCCGGGCGGTGGTGATCAATAGCGGTAACGCCAATGCCTGCCTGGGAGAGCAGGGTTTGCAGGATGCCCGGGCGGTGGCGGCGAAAACCGCCGGTTTGTTACAGATCTCTCCTGAGGAGGTCCTTCTGGGTTCCACCGGTGTCATCGGCGTACCTTTACCGGTCGGGAAGATCCTGGATGCCCTACCCGCCCTGGTTAACAGCCTTTCCCCCTCCGGCGGGGCGGCGGCCAGGGCGATTATGACCACGGACACCCGCCCGAAAGAATGGGGCCGCCGTTTGGAATTGGGCGGCGGAGAAGTGCGGATCGGGGGGATGGCCAAAGGATCGGGGATGATCAATCCCAAGATGGCCACGTTGCTGGCGGTCATTACCACCGATGCCCGGGTGGAAAGGGAGCTCCTCCGGGAAGCGCTGCGGGAGGTTAACGCCCTGACCTTTAACCGGATCACCGTGGACGGCGATACCAGTACCAATGATACGGTTTTCCTTCTGGCCAACGGTAGGGCCGACGCCCCGCCGGTAACCCGTGGACGGAACCTGGATGAGTTTAAGGCCGCCTTATATGACGTGGCCGCGGAATTGGCCAAAATGCTCGTTCAAGACGGAGAAGGCGCCACCAAGTTTATAACGGTCCGTGTGACCGGGGCCGCCACTGAGGAAGAGGCGGAGGTAGCCGCCAGGGCCGTGGCCAATTCCAACCTGGTGAAGACGGCTTTTTTTGGGGAAGATGCCAATTGGGGCCGGATTTTGGCGGCTGTTGGCTATTCGGGGATTGATTTTTCCCCGGAGACAACCGAGATCAGCCTGGGCGGTTTAACCGTTTTTAAGGAAGGAAAGGGCCTTGAGTTTTCCGAGGAGGAGGCGGCACGGATTCTGAAAGCCCCCGAGGTGGAGGTGGTGATCAATCTCCACCGGGGCGCGGCAGAAGCCGGCATATGGACATGTGACCTTTCGTATGATTATGTAAGAATAAACGCCAGTTACCGTTCATAAAGCATGTGCTATACTCCTGTGGAACTTTATGTGCGTTTGTCCTTTACGTGCTGCGCGCGCCTGTGGAAATAACGTATGGTTTAGCGGGTTTTTCCCGGTTACGCACCGCGTGCCTGTGCGTATTGCAACGGACCGTTCAGCGTAGGTACGCTGTGCATTCGTACAAAAGGAACGATCCTTGAACGGAGGGAGAAAACGGGTGCAAGAGATGGAAGAGATCATGAACCGGGCACAGGTTCTAATTGAAGCGATCCCTTACATACGGGCGTTTCATGGGAAGACCTTTGTGATTAAATACGGCGGGCACGCCATGTGTGACCTTGAGCTTAAGCAGTCGGTCATGTTGGATATCACGCTCCTCAAGTATTTGGGGTTGAATCCCGTCCTGGTGCACGGCGGTGGACCGGAGATCACCGAGATGCTGGAGAGGATCGGGAAGAAAAGCATAATCCTGCATGGGCAGAGGGTGACCGACCGGGAGACGATGGAAGTAGTCAATATGGTCCTGGCCGGCAAGATCAATAAGGAACTGGTCACCATGTTAAACCATGTCGGGGTGAAGGCAGCCGGTCTTTCCGGACAGGACGGAGGCCTGTTGATTGCCGCCAAGAAAAAACTGTCCGGCGGGGAGGATCTGGGGTTTGTCGGTGAAGTGGAGCGTGTCAACCCGGAATTGCTCCACACTTTGTTGGTCAAAGGCTATATACCGGTAGTTGCCACTGTCGGGGTGGGTGGTGAAGGCGAGATCTACAATATCAACGCCGATACCGTGGCCGGGGAATTGGCCGCGGCGTTGCAAGCGGAGAAGTTGATTATCCTAACGGATGTAGAAGGGATTCACGAAGACCCGGCCGACAGTTCCACCTTGATTTCGAAACTGAAGATCGCCAAGGCGCTGGAGATGATTGAGGACGGCCGGATCGGCAGCGGAATGATTCCTAAAGTGCAAGCCTGCATCTATGCATTACGGCACGGGGTGAGCCGGACGCATATTATCGACGGACGGCGGCCGCACTCCTTGTTGTTGGAGGTTTTAACTGATAAAGGTATCGGCTCAATGGTGGTGGAATAAGATCTGGGAGGGTAATGCCATGAAAATGCAGGAATTATTGGCCAGGGGAGAAAAGGTGATGATGAGGAACGTTCTCCGGTTACCGGCGGTTTTTACCCGTGGTGAAGGCGCATATCTTTTCGATACCGACGGCAAAAAATATCTGGATTTCTTGAGCGGGATCGCTGTTTTGGCCCTGGGCCATTCCCATCCCCGGTTGGTTTCGGTCATGCAACGGCAGGCGGCGAAGGTTCTCCATGTCTCCAATTATTTCTTCCTTGAGGAGCAAGTGGAGCTCGCCGAGGGGTTAAAAGACCTCTCCGGCCTGGACCGGGTCTTCTTCTGTAACAGCGGGGCCGAGGCCAATGAGGCCGCCATCAAGCTGGCGCGGAAATACGGCCGGAAACTGGGGGGAAAATACGAGATTATCACAGCGACCGGTTCCTTCCACGGCCGGACCATGGGCGCACTGGCCGCGACCGGGCAGCCCAAGTACCAGGAGGCCTTTTCACCGCTGCCGGAAGGATTCCGCTATGCGCCCCTTAACGACCTTGCCGCCTGGGAAGCGGCGGTCAATGACCGGACCTGTGCCGTCTTGGTTGAGCCGGTCCAGGGTGAGGGGGGAGTACGGCCGGTGACAAAAGAGTTTATCCAGGGCTTGGCGGAACTCTGCCGGAAACACCGGTTGCTTTTGATGATGGATGAGGTCCAGACCGGTCTCGGCCGGACCGGGCGGTTTTTCGCCTGGGAACATACAGGTGTTAAACCCGATGTCCTGACCTTGGCAAAAGCATTGGGGCATGGAATTCCTTTCGGCGCCGTGCTGGCCCGGGAGGAGGCGGCTGTTCTGGAACCGGGCGATCATAGTACCACCGTAGGCGGCGGAGGTATGGCCTTTGCCGTTGCCCTGGAAGTGCTGCGGATAATGGAAGAGGAAGATCTGCCGGGGAGGGCCGGCCGGCTGGGCCGGGAATTGACCGCGCTCTTCAGCGAGTGGCGGGAGAAACTCCCTGTAATCAAGGAAGTAAGAGGGCTCGGCCTGATGCTCGCCCTGGAACTCTCCGGCCCGGCCAAGCCGGTAGTCGAGACCTGTCTTAACCGGGGCTTACTGATTAATGCTGTTACCCCTACGGCAATCCGGCTTTTACCTCCCCTGAATATCAACAAGGAGGATTTGGAAGAAGGTTTGGAGATTCTTTACGGAGTCCTGGCAGAAAGGGGCGGGTAATACCAACCGCCCCTAAAAATTCACATCTAACCCCAGTGTCAGGTGCCAATTATCCCGGGTGTTGAGGATTTCTCCCTGGACGGCCGCATGGGACGTTATATTGTTTTTATAGCCGACAACCAGCATATCATCGGTTAGAGAATTAGCCCCGTAAAAACCACCGTACAAAAGGGATTTCTTTGAAAGCTCATAAGCGGCTTCCGCGTAAAACCCGAAATTAGTCTCCGAGTCATTCTGCCGCCGGCTGTTGATACCCACCACTTCACAGAGGAGATGAAACGGCCCGGTGTGGTAACCGGCGTCAACCAACAGCCCGAGATCGCTGGCATTTGCGACCCGGTGACGGTTTATGGAAGCCACCCCCACCCCGATTTGCAGATCCGGATTAAGCTGAAAACTTCCCCGGCCGGCCAGATCGGTTCCATCTCCGAAGTCGGAATTTGATACGGATGCTACAAAGGCAAACTTTTCAAAATCAGTCTTGTATTTTACCCCAATTCCTTTGTAAAACCCGGAGTCGGGCGGTACGGCTACCCCTCCCCACCATTGCAGGTTCTGGGCCAGGCTGCCATTGATAGTCGCCGAGGAAGCGGAGGCCCAGTTCACATAAAACCGGCCGATATTGACCTCGTCTTTCCGGATCACATCATTAATATAGTAGTAAGCGACGGTATCCACTCCACTGCTTCCCCATTTAAACTCTCCCTTTATCCCGTCCTTTGCGCCTAAACCGGCGTTGAAATTGAGAGCGAGACGGTCAAAGGCAAAACCGGAATTATCGGGCTCAATAAAAAAGCGTACCTTAAGGTCTCCCCCGTCGACAAATGCCGCGTGGGACGAAGCGGCCGCCAACATAACCGCAACAAAAGAAAGAAGTATGGTGCGGAGTCTTTTCAGAATAACTCCTGTAGGAACTGGTTTTGACATGGTTATCCCTCCGTATTACGCCTGTGGGTGCCTGCCGGCCTGGTTTTCCAAACATGTGGAAAACCTTTAATTTATTTCAGCACCGGACAAAAAAATCCTCTTGGCAAAGGTAACCGTTGGCGAAAAATTACTGTCGGGTTTTAAAGGAAATAGCCGATAGAAAGAATAAGAGGACCAGGATTCTGAGGTTCACCCAAAAATTATCGAGGAAAGGAGGCTGCTATATCACCCATAAAATTATTCCCCGTAAATAGCAGGCGTCTTTAAGGTTGCAAGTAACATTGAAAGGAGTCTACAACACGAATGAGTTCATCAAGAATGAGAGCATCTTTTCTCTATTTATTCCTGACGGTATTTTTCCTTGTTCCGGCCGGCTGCCGGCCCGTACCAGACCCTACTGATCCTGAAATCATAAAAACAAAGGAAGACAATTGGGCTAGAATCAAGGTTGCCCCCGGATTTCTCCTGACAAATAACATGTGGGGCACCACAGAAAATACTACCCAGACTATTTACCAATATACCGACGGCAGCTACGGCTGGAGTTGGGAGAGAGGAAAAACCAGGGAAAATGGCAATTATCCGGAAGTCGTCTTCGGTGTGAAACCGTGGGGCCAACACGAAGAGTATTTCCTCGAAGGGAGCGGGTTGCCGCTGCAGTTGGAGGAGGTTGCTTCTCTGGTCATGGAAATGGACCTGGATTATAAGATACTGCACGATACAGGAGATAACGCCTGGTGGAACCTGGCTTTTGAGGTCTGGTTAACGGAAGATAAGCCCGGGGATAAGGTGGAGGATAGCATCACCGATGAGATCATGATCTGGTTTGATTGGAAAGATGTACCCTGGGACCCGGCGGAAGAGGATTGGGAGGATTCGGAGGCTGTGAAGGATCATCAATATGAATATGCGTATTGCCTATCAGTGCCTAATTGGAGCGAAGAGAACGGGTGGGGTTGGCATTACCATCAATTCAGGATTAAGGAGAAAGGAACGATTCCCGAGGTAGTAAATATAAAGCCTTTTCTCGATTATATTCAGGAGGAACACCAAAGAAGCGGCCGCCTCTGGCTGGGTTCCCTGGAGTTCGGGATGGAGTACGGAGATCATACCGCCGGCCGGGTGCATATTAAAAAATTGGATTACGTGATAAACGGCAAGCGGGTCGCGTCCGGCAGAACCGGCAAATAATGGCCTTTTTCCTAACCTTAACAAATGTGCTATAATATATAATAAGTGACATGATATGAATATCTACCGGCGCCGGCCGGTGAGGGGGAAGGAGAGAAAACGGTGAAAAAAACAGGAATAATTGTCCTTTTTGTCTTTTTGTTCACGTCTATGGGTTCACCGGTACAAGCTAAAGAATTCCGCATTACATTGCAGGATTTTGCGCCGGAGTATATCGGAGATACGGAGACCCCGCTCTTTGCCCACATAGAACTGGCGAAGCCTGTCCGGAGAGGAACTTCAGCCGAGAGCTTCGTTTCAACCTTGGCGCAGGATGAGAGAAAGAGCCGGAAAATTGGTGGAGGAATTTTGACCGGGACCGGCCTTCTTTTTATCCTTGCCAGTACAAATACGGACTATAATAGTAGCGCCTCCTTGACAGCTGGAATCATATTAACCGGGGTCGGCTTGTATACATTTATTGTGCCAGGTTATGTTGAATCGGAATATAACCGGATAAGGAAAATTGGGGATCCGGGGGAGCGGGATGAGGTGGCGTATACCGTCTTGACCCATGTCGCGAATAAAGCAAAGGTGGAAAGGCTTTCGAGCGCAATTAGCAGTGCCGTTTTTTGCCTTTATAATCTTACATTCCGGCCGTCTCTTTTCAATGAGAGTGATTCTAAGTATTATTACTATAATGCTCTTGTTTTTGGTGCATTAAGCGCCTATTATTTTCTGGTGGAGAGCCCGGCAGAGCGGATGTTGAAGGAATATAAAGAGGGGCAGAAACGAAACGGCTCCTTCGCAATTATACCAAGGCCGGACGGGTCGATCGCGGCCGTCTATTCCCTGGCTTTTTAGCGCGCATGCCACCGCGCCATACCGCGCGAATAAGGCATTATATGAAATTACGCCAGGGTAATAAGAGAGGTTAATTTCCATGAAGTATCCTGAGCTAACTGTTGGGGCTGTTATTTTTAACCCGGACAACAAAATACTTCTCTGTAAGTCCCACAAATGGAATGATGAATATGTGATCCCAGGTGGCCACGTTGAATTGGGAGAGAAAATGGAAGAGGCATTAAAACGAGAAATATTGGAGGAAACCGGGTTAAAGATTTGCGATCTTCAGTTATTAGGTTTAAAAGAAAGCATATATAGCGAATCCTTTTATGAAAAGAAGCATTTTATATTTTTGGATTTTTTATGTAAAACAGATTCTTACAATGTTGTATTAAATGAAGAGGCTGAAGACTATATATGGGTTGGTTTGGAGGAGATTGAAAAATACAAACTAAACAGTTTTACAAAATCTCTCCTTACTGAACTTAGGAACAAAAAAGCGTCTTCAAAAAAAGTAGAGATTTTTTATGATTATTGAGAAATTGACGTAACTCACCCAAATTTCTGCGCAAAGCAGTCAACCCTGGAATTCAGGAACTCCGGAAACATGGTTACGGAAGACAAAACATATCGAAAGAGAGCGCAATCGAAAGAGAACGCAAAGGAAAAAAAGAAGCTCCCTACCCTTCCGGCAGGAAGCTTCTTTTTACTGCGTCCAGCATGGGCGCAGTCTAATCGGTGAAAGTCCGTAGTCCCCGTAAAAGGTATCTGCGGAACAGAATGAATGTGACCATGAGCTGGAAAGACGGGGGCACTGATTCGTTCGGATGCCGATGATCTGATGATGGCTACTCAACTAATGGGTAGCCTCCTACCCGATTCCCAGCTTTTCTTATCCCAGTTTTGCCTTTATCCCAACTTTGCCTTGATAATCTCTTCCAGTGTCGGTTCGCCGATTTCCTGTAGTTCATAACGGACCCGGGCTGCCGGTTTGTTGATCTTGACCAGGCGCCGGAGATCAATAGGAGTGCCGATTACGACCGCATCGGCATCCGCCCGTTTGATTGTCTCCTCCAGTTCTTGAATTTGTTTTTTGCCGTAACCCATGGCCGGAAGGATATTCGAGAGATGGCTGTATTTGGCGAAGGTATCGACAATACTGCCCACAGCGTAGGGCCGGGGGTCGACCAGTTCGGTAGCGCCGTATTTGCGGGCGGCGATGGCGCCGGCACCGTATTCCATGTTGCCGTGGGTGAGGGTGGGGCCGTCCTCCACCACCAAAACCCGTTTGCCGGTCAAAAGGCCGGGCTGGTCAATAAAAATGGGCGAAGCAGCCTCTACTACAGTGGCTTTTGGGTTGGCCAGCCGGATACTTTCGCGGACCTTTTCCACATTCTCGGGATAACTGGTTTCGATTTTATTAATGAGTAGGACATCAGCCATGCGGAAATTGGTTTCACCGGGATGATACCGTAGTTCGTGCCCGGGCCGGTGCGGGTCGACAAGGACTATATGCAACAGGGGGCGGTAGAACGGCAGATCGTTATTGCCGCCGTCCCAAAGGATCACGTCGGCTTCTTTTTCCGCCTCAGCCAGTATTTTTTGGTAGTCGACACCGGCATAAACCACAAAGCCCTTTTCAATATGGGGTTCGTACTCCTCCCGCTCTTCAATGGTGCAGTCGTGTTTATCCAAATCCTCGTAAGAAGCAAACCGTTGACAGGCCTGTTTTTCCAGGTCACCATAGGGCATGGGATGGCGGATGACAACCAGCTTTTTCCCCATCTCCTGAATAGTTTTCGCCACTTTTCTTGTGGTTTGGCTTTTGCCGACGCCGGTCCGGACGGCGCAAACCGAGATCACCGGAACATTGGCCTCAAGCATAGTGGTATTCGGCCCCATCAGGCGAAAATCCGCACCTGCGGCCATGGCCAGGGAGGCCCGGTTCATCACATATTCGTGGGAGGCATCACTGTAAGCAAAGATCACTTCATCCACAGTGTTCTCCTTAATCAGGGTCTCCAAATCCGCCTCATCGTAAATTGGGATCCCTTCCGGGTAGAGCTCTCCACTCAAAGCCGGCGGATATTTTCTCCCGTGGATATCAGGAATCTGTGTTGCGGTAAAGGCCAGGACTTCATAATCCTCATTATTACGGAAATAGGTGTTAAAATTATGAAAATCTCTTCCTGCCGCACCCATAATAATCACTTTTTTCTTCAACCTGCCAACCTCCTATAGCATAAATATGATGCCGTACCCGAAAGAATGTCCTGTGCTTGGAGATGCCGGTACGCCTGTTCCTACAGGTCCAAGCAGAAACATGCCAGAGGTACAACTCTTTTTTTATTCTGTGAAAAGCCGCCACCTCCTGCAAGATTATGCGTAGTTTTTGTAAAATTTTTAGATCATTTTTTTAATTTATCCAATTCTGCCCGGGCTGATTCTTTAGCCTCACGGTCCAATCGCGGATCTTCGGGATCTTCAGGAAAAGAGAGGCATTTAGTAAAAGCTTCCATAGCCAGATCCCGTTCTTTAGTCGCCAGGGCGATACAGCCGTATATGTACCAGTCGTAGGGAGAATCCGGGGATAAGGTCACCAGTTTTTCTGCCAATTGGAGAGCGGTTTTGATATTACCGATACTCAGCGGCCGGCCCGGGGCTTTCCAATAAAGCTGTGCCAGGGGGTTATAGGCCAGGGGTCGTTCCGGGTCGATCTCCAGGCACCGTTCCAAGGCGTTCCGCATTGGTTTGACCATAAAAAGGCTGTTCATTACCCCCCGTTCCTCTCCGATGCTGCCGATTAATACCCCCAGGTAGAAAAAGCCTTCATAGCCCTGGCTGTTGGCAGCAACAGCCAGTTCCGCGTATTCCTTTCCCTTCTCATACAGGCGGAGCTTTTCTTTGCTCTCCCCGGCGTAGTCACCCAGGAAAAGATAGCCGCGGGCTGCCCGCCAGAGCAGTTCATAATTGCCGGGGTTCTGTTCGTCCGCGGCGAGCTTCTCTTCTATTATTTCCATCATCCGCCGGGAGTTTTCCGGAGCTTCACAACGCCGGGCATAAAGGTTGTCCACTATTTGAAAGGTACTGTTCTCTTCCGCGTACGTGAGTGCGCCTCCGCCGGGAAAAACCGGGATGGAGAAAAGCAAAAGAATTCCAACGGTTATCCATATGCGTACGCCCGCGCAGGTATATGCACCCGCGCGCCCCCGCGCGCGACACCTCCTGGACACAGTAATCACCCCCATGAAATAAAGATCTCAATTAGTTGAATATTTGTACTTTGCACAAAAAAATCCTCCTTTATCTTCCTCTCCTTTGTGCTTGCGTCATACTTTAAAGGCATAGGTGAGTTTACCGGCTTTTGCAGAGAGAAAGGAATGAATCTCCGGGAATTTTTCTTTGTAACCGGGATCGACTTCTGCGGCGATCTTTGCAAAGGCAAAGGCGTCATCCCACAGGAGTTCCCGGGGTTTGTAGCCGGTTCCCAGTTTTTTAAGGATGGCGATGTTTACAGCGACAAATGGCAGTTCAGCCAGGGGCGGCTTAAGGCGGAGGGCATAGGCGAAATCAATCAAGACAATCCGGAGGTGAGGAGGGTCTTTTTTTGCGCGAACGATTAAATTAGGCGGGCGGACATCACGGTGGACAACTTTGGCCCCGTGTAAAATCTCTAATATGGAACACATCTGTTCCAGCAACGACCGGAGGATTTTCGGGTTACGCCGGTTCTGGCAGAGAAATTTCTCAAGTGTCTGCCCTTCAATAAATTCCGTGGCAATAAAAGGGAAAGGCGGCTTGGTCCGGCAGGCGATAATTCTCGGAAAAAATCCGGCTTGACCGGATTTCCGTAAAAGGTTGATGAAAAAGGCCTCGCGGGCGGAAGCGTGTTCTACTTTTCCCTCCAGCTTAATAAAGATCTTTTTTTCCCCCGGCGCTTCCCCGGTGAAGTACTGAAAATCCAATTTGTTGGGCGGTGCAAAGGGTTTAGCTTCGACAATTCTGTATTTCCGCTCCAAATACCGGAAAAAGTCGCGCGTAGCTGCAGAAGCGGTTGGTCCCATGGGAATCCTCCTCTTTGGGAGCGGTAGTTTATTATATGGAATTGCCGGTAATAGTGCGTTTGTTGTCCGGGTCCGGTTTCTTTCCAGAAGGTATGGTTAAGCATAAAAAGGCAACGCTTATCCGTATACGGAAGATTCGCAAGATAACCCTTTCTCAGTCCTATTTTTTATTACTAAGAAAATTTGTTATTGGAACCTTTATGTATTATGATTGAGATGATCCGGATCTATGAGTTATTTGTTTATGCGCATCGTGTGCGTTGCGAGAGATGCGTAGGCTGCAGGGTGTTGGTGCGCGGGGAAAATTCGTTCATAGGAAAGGAGCAGTATAAACATGGCAGACTATAAAAGGGTAAAGATGATTTTGGACAAGGAGTACGTGATCAGCACCGCCGATGAACGGCTTTTCGGTTCTTTTATTGAGCACTTGGGGCGGGCGGTCTACGGCGGGATTTATGAACCCGCCCACCCACAGGCTGATGAGGATGGGTTCCGCAAGGATGTTTTGGAACTGGTCCAGGAGTTACGCGTACCGGTTGTCCGTTACCCGGGCGGCAATTTTGTTTCCGGCTACAACTGGGAAGACGGGGTTGGTCCCAGGGAGCAACGGCCGGTAAGGCTGGACCTGGCCTGGCGGGTCACGGAACCCAACACCGTGGGGACCAATGAATTTGTCAGCTGGGCGCGGAAGGCCGGCGCCGAGGTGATGCTCGCCGTAAACCTGGGGACCCGGGGCCCGGATGCCGCCCGGAACCTGGTGGAATACTGTAATCACCCGGGAGGAACCTACTGGAGTGATCTGCGGAAAGCCCACGGTTACCCGGAGTCCCACGGGATTAAACTCTGGTGCCTGGGAAACGAGATGGACGGGCACTGGCAGATTGGGCATAAAACCGCCGAAGAATACGGGCGCATCGCCTGTGAAACCGCAAAAGTGATGAAATGGGTGGATCCCGGTATTGAATTGGTGGTCTGCGGCAGTTCCAGCCGGTGGATGCCCACCTTCCCCGCTTGGGAAGCAACGGTGCTGGAACATACCTATGAACATGTGGATTATATTTCCCTTCATACTTATTACGGTAACCAGGAGAATAATATCCGCAATTATCTGGCGAAATCCCTGGATATGGCGGAGTTTATCCGTACGGTTGTTGCGACCTGCGACTATATTCAGGCGAAAAAGCGCAGTAAAAAACGGATCAACCTCTCCTTTGACGAATGGAATGTCTGGTACCATTCGCATGAAGCCGATAAGCAACTGGAACCCTGGACCGTTGCCCCGCCCCAACTGGAAGATGTTTATACCTTTGAAGACGCCTTGCTGGTCGGTTGTATGCTGATCACACTCTTAAACCATGCCGACCGGGTGAAAATTGCCTGCCTGGCCCAGTTGGTAAACGTCATCGCCCCGATTATGACGGAAAACAGGGGCCCAGTCTGGCGACAAACCATCTTCTATCCTTATCTCCATGCTTCCAGGTACGGAAGGGGCCGGGTCTTGCAGGCGGTTATTTCGTCTCCGTGCTATGATACGGAAGAGTACAAGGACGTCCCTTTGCTGGAAGCAACGGCGGTCACCGGGGATGAAAATGAGGAACTGACGATATTTACCGTTAACAGGGATCCAGACCACCCGCTGCTCCTTGAAGGCTGTTTGGGTCAGTTCGTTGGCTATAAGGTGGTGGAACATATCGTCCTCGAACATGAGGATCTCAAGGCAAAGAACACCAGGGAACAGCCGGATAACGTTGTGCCGCACAACAGGGGAGACGCCCGTATGGAAGATGGCTTCCTCCGGGCTGTCTTGCCCAGGCTTTCCTGGAATGTCATACGGATGAAGAAACTGTTGGAGACCAGAAAATGAAGAAATACTGCAATCCGTGCCGGTCCCCGCTTATTTGGGCCGACGTTCCGGATCCCTCTGTGATCAGGGTGGACGGTGCGCACGGGCGCCCTACCTATTATATGAGCAGTACCACAATGCACCTGGCTCCCGGTGTTCCGATTATGAAATCCTGGGATCTGGTACACTGGGAGATCGTCAATTATGTCTATGATCAACTAGCCGGCAATGACAAACTGGCTCTCAGGAACGGCGAAAACGCCTACGGGCAAGGATCATGGGCCAGCAGCCTGAGATATACTAATGGCTGCTATTACCTGGTTACCTTCTCTTATACAACTGGAAAAACCCATATTTACAAGACTGTTGACCCGGAGAAGGGCCGTTGGACAGGGATAACCCTGGATAAAGTTTACCATGACCCCTCCCTGCTTTTTGATGACGATGGCAGGGTTTATTTGGTTTATGGGAGTGGGGACATCGGAGTTGTTGAATTGACCGCGGAAGTAAACGCCGTGAAAGAAGGAGGGGTCAATCAAGTAATCATCCCCGAGGCCGGCCGCATAGCCGGTACCAGCTTTTATGTACCGGCCGAAGGCGCCCATATCCATAAGATTAACGGCAAATATTACATATTTTTAATTGCCTGGCCGCGGGAGAGTTGCGGGGGCCTGCGCGCCATGCGTACCCAGTTGGTCTACAGGGCAGACCGCATAACCGGTCCGTATGAAGGCCGGGTGATCCTAAGGGAGGCGGGGATCGCCCAAGGGGGACTTGTTGATACCCCTGAGGGAGATTGGTATGCCATGCTCTTTCAGGATCACGGGGCGGTTGGGCGCATTCCTTACTTGCTTCCGGTAAGCTGGGAAGACGGGTGGCCGGTGGTGTCAACTGCATTGGCAACACCGTTGTCAACGGTAATGGCAACAGCGGATCCCATGGAAACAAAGGGTCTTCCGGATCTGCCGGCTCTGGTTAGAGCTGGCGGTTTACAGCCCGGTATTGTCGCCTCGGATGAGTTTGACCTGGAGGAGCTTAAGCTTGTATGGCAGTGGAACCACAACCCGGAGAACAAATACTGGTCTTTGCGTGACCGTCCCGGGTATTTGCGGCTTATTAACGGAAGAGTCGCCACGGGTCTGCTTGATACCGTAAATACGCTGACCCAAAGGACATTTGGGCCGGAATGTTCGGCAACTATTGCCATGGAGACCGGCAAGATGAAAGAGGGGGATCTGGCCGGTCTTGGCGTCCTGCAAAAGAAGTACGGTTTTGTCGGGGTCGCGTGCGCGCGCGCAGAAGGCGCCGGAAGCTCCAAATTTATTATTATGGTGGACGGCGGTTGCGACCCGCCGGAGGAGAGGGCAAGGATTCCCCTTACTCAAGAGCGGGTCTATTTAAGAGTTGACATTGACTATAAGAACCGGGCGGATAAAGCATATTTCTTTGCCAGTCTTGACGGGGAAGAATGGCAGGCTGTAGGGGAACCCTTACAAATGTCCTATACAATCCCCCATTTCATGGGCTACAGGTTTGCCTTGTTCAACTATGCGACAAGAGAACCCGGCGGTTTTGTGGATTTTGATTATTTCAAAATCGAGGCGTGTCTCCACGCCAATGGGTTGAAAGGAAAAAATAAAACAGAAAGATAGGAGGGGTAAGCATGAAAAGGCAGAGAGTCCGGTGGTTATTATTGGTCGTGGCGGTTTTATTGGCAGGTGGTTTTACGGGTCCGGTAAATCGCGCGCACGCGGATGATACGGGGGGACCGGTCGCTTACAAAGATCTGAGCGACCATAACCCCATCATGACCCAGAGGTTCGGCGCCGACCCGTATGCCATGGTTTATGACGGGCGGGTTTACGTCTATATGACCCATGACGTGATTGAGAGGGATCAGGATGGAAAAATTAGCCAAAACACATACAGCACAATTAACTCCATTAACTGTCTTTCCTCGGATGACATGGTCAACTGGACCGATCACGGATGGATCCAGGCCGGGTGGTCGATTGATAATGGAATCGGCGGTATTACAGAGTGGGCACGGAATTCATGGGCGCCGGCGGTAACTTATAAAAAAATCGACGGGAAAGACCGGTTTTTCCTTTACTTCGCCAACTCGGGTAATGGTATTGGGGTCCTGACCGCCGATCACCCGGTGGGGCCTTATACGGACCCCCTCGGCGAGGCGTTGGTCACAAGGGCGACCCCGAATTGCGCCGATGTGGTCTGGCTCTTTGACCCCGCCGTCCTGGTGGATGACGATGGCAAGGCCTATCTCTATTTCGGCGGCGGGGTCCCGGAAGACCAGGCGGAGATGCCCAATACCGGGCGGGTGGTTGAATTGGGTGATGATATGATCAGTCTCGCCGGTACCCCCGTAGTGGTAGAAGCACCTTGGTTTTTTGAGGCGGCCTTTGTCAATAAAATCGGGGGAACTTATTATTATTCCTATTGCACCAATTGGGCACCCCGGCCTGTTGATAAAGACGTTCCGGAGAAGGCGGTAATCGCCTATATGACCAGTGATAACCCAATGGGGCCGTGGGAATACCAGGGTACCTTCTTCAGAAACCCGGGGGTGTTTTTCGGGAGTTACGGCAATAATCATCACAGTTTTGTGAAGTTTAACGGCCAATGGTTTTTCTTCTACCATACCCAGCTTTTGCAGGATCTTATGGGGATTTCCGGCGGCTACCGCAGTACTCACGTGGAGGAAATGTCGATCACAGCGGACGGGGCTATCCAACGGGTTAGCGGCTCATTCGCCGGAGTCAAACAAATTAAAGCCTTTAACCCCTATCAGAAAAACGAGGCGGAGACCATGGCCTGGAACGCCGGGATAACAACGAAACCGACGAAGAAAAGAAGTACAATCTATGGCGAGGTTAATATGGTTGTCACGGATATGACCACTGGTAGTTTCACCGGTCTGGCGGGGGTCGATTTTGGCGAAACAGGCCCCAAGAGCTTTACGGCTAAAGTCGCCAGCCTTTCCGCGGGGAATACCATTACCATTCATATCGGCGGGCCGGAGGGCGAGGCCATTGGTAAGGTGGAAGTCCCCAAGACAGGAAGTCTGGAGGAGTTTGTCGAAGTAACTGTTGATGTGGAAAAGGTTAAAGGCCGGCATGATCTGTTCTTTGTTTTTACAGGAGAAGCATTTGCCTTCGATGCCTGGAGTTTTAAGCAGTAGTTCTGGTGTGGGTCATGCGGTCGAGACCGATCACAGCAGGCGAATACGCATGTCAGGGAATGAGAATATGACATTTGGTCCTAAAGGTTATGATAAAAGAGTCCACGGTTCTGCTGCCCGCACGGACCGCGGGTATGCTGCTGCCAGGCCCTTTTTAAAGTGGGCTGGGGGAAAGCAGCAGCTTCTGGCAGATTATGAACAGTATTTCCCCACCGGTTTTCACCGCTATTTTGAGCCCTTTCTGGGCGGCGGCGCCGTTTTTTTTCACCTGCGGAAGACAGGAAGACTGCCCGGCGCCGCCTATCTTTTTGACAACAACGAGGAACTGATCAACGCTTATATAATGGTCAGGGATAACCCGGACGAACTGATAAAAATTCTTGCTGTGCATAAAGAGAGGCATTGCCGGGAGTATTACTATAAGATCCGTAACCTTGACCGGAGGACAAGCGGTTTGAATGCCTTGAGTGCTCCGGAAAGAGCGGCGCGTACCATTTACTTGAACCGGACCTGTTATAACGGCCTCTACCGGGTGAACAAAAAAGGCCATTTTAACGTGCCGGCCGGCCGTTACAAGAGCCCGAAGATCCTCGATGCGGAACTGTTGAAAGCGGACAGTTGCGCGTTACAAGGGGTTCATCTTGAGGTCAAGGATTTTCGTTCAGTGGCTAAACTCGCCGTACCTGGAGATTTTTTTTATTTTGATCCGCCTTACCACCCTTTGAGTAAGACGTCAAGTTTTACCGGATATACGGCGGGAAGCTTTTCCGAAGAAGACCAGCGGGATCTGGCTGCGGTCTTTACGCGGCTGACCGCCAAGGGCTGTCTCTGTATGCTGAGCAACTCACATACCCCCTTTATCTTTGAATTGTACAAGGGATTCCGGGTTGAAACAGTCCGGGCAAACCGGGCGATTAATGCCAACAGCAATGGCAGAGGCGCCGTTACAGAGGCGGTAGTTTTGAACTACTGATGTGCCGGTTTATTGACGGCAATGACAGTTAATGGTATTATGGGCATGGGAGAAGAGTCTTTCACAGTTGGGAGGTTGTTTATGAAAAGGTTAATTTTCCCCAGTATCTTCTTGCTTTGTGTGGGGCTTGCTTATTCGCACACCTTCCCTTTTGGGGCTGATCCGGAGAGCAGGATTATACAAAACCTGAATTACATAGAAAATATGTATTTCAAGCACTTAAGCCCGCATGAAAGAAGAGAAGCCGTTAAGATAATGAATGAAACTAAAGAGCTCGTCGTCGGGCTCACTAGTGGTCCGGTATATCACCATAGTATAATGGGTGAAGAAGCCTTTATCATTCTCTATAATAACGTTAAAAATGAAATATCAGATTCTGCGAAGACAAAATTAATCCAGAAATCCTTGGGTAATGGGAAGATAACATGTTCACAATTGGGAAAACTGGTTGCATTATATAAGTTTGACAACCGGCGGGAGGAGTTGATAAAAAGCGTAGCTGATAAAATCCTTGATCCTGTAAATATTGAAGTTGTCCTGCAACACTTTGATTCCTCTATAAAACGTGAGCAACTGAGGGATTTTTTCAGCAAGGTTAAACTGGTTAACTGAGGGTATAATTATTAGAAGAAAGGAGTGCCGGTATGAGCCAAGCCAAGCAGGGTGATACTGTAAAAGTGAATTATACGGGGAGATTGGAAAACGGGCAAGTCTTTGACAGCACCGAGAATCGCGAAGCATTGGAGTTCACGATTGGAGAAGGTCAGATAATCCCCGGGTTCGAAAAAGTGGTGATCGGGATGACCCCGGGGGAGACCAAGACAGTCAATCTGACGCCAGATGAGGGGTATGGCCCACATTATGAAGAATTGGTGCTGGACCTTGGGAGGGAACAAATCCCCCCTGGACTAGAACCCGAGGTGGGGCAGCATTTAGAGGTTCACCAGGAGGGAAGGGAAAATTTGTTGGTCAGAGTGGTTGAGGTAACAGAGAAAAGCATCAAGTTGGATGCAAATCATCCCTTAGCTGGGCAGAACCTGATTTTCGACATTGAGTTGGTTGCGATCATATAAGATTTTTTTCATCAGGCTCTCATGGAATTTGTTCTGTGGATTCCAACTCCGGCGCCAGTTTCTTATTAAGCAGGGAAGGGGAATAATGCGTGGCGCCGGTTTTTTTTTAATAATCCCGGTCTGATGGGTCACGAAGCTCAGCGCCGGCTTCGCCCACAAGGTAATACAGGTGGGGAAGTTTTAAATATGCCTGTAACCTCTCATTGGGAAGGGACAAACCGAGACAAGCGGTGACAACCCCTTCAGAGACCGGGGTCTCTTCCACTTTGGCCAAAAACTCCGGAGGAACAGCCGATGGGTCATCAAGCAGGTTTCAGCCCATGACTGCATTCCCCCGGCAACAGTCCAGTAATCCTCAAATATGGTGGCGAACGTTCCCCCCAACATGTATGCGGCCCCGGTGAATTTCCCCAGGGTCATGCCGGCGTATTTTTTATAAAGACCGGCCATTTTCATCCCGGAGCTCAGGAAGGATGGGAGAAGGAAGAGTAAAGGCTTGTTTTCATTTTTTACAGCCCCCTTTTCCCATAATTTGTATGTGTCTAATTATAGCACAGAAAAGAGAGTTTTAGAAAATAGAATGCAGGGATTTACAGAACGCCTACGAATAGAGTTATAATCTATGATATAATAAAATGCATGGTCCGGCGGAACTAATTGGAATGAGATATGTTTGGCCATAATGAAGATGGGACTGTTTTTTCATGGCAGAAGCCCAGTATTTACAGTAAACAAAAAGGGAGGAGAATCAGATTGAAACACGTGAAACTGATTACCGATAGCGCCGGTGATATCAATAAAGACCTTTGCGGTAAGTTCACCCGGGTGCCGCTGGCGATTCGTGTTGGCGACCGGGAGTTTGTGGATGATGAAGAGCTGGATCTAAAAGAGCTGCTACGGGCGATGAAGGAGTCAACGGAGGCGCCGAAGACCGCCAGCCCTTCACCGTGGGATTTTCTCCGGGAATATACCGGCGAGGACTGTGTCTTTGTGGTAACCATCTCTTCCCAACTCAGCGGTTCGTACGCCAATGCCGTGCTTGCGGCGGAGATGGCCAGGAAAAAGAAGCTCACCCGTTTTGTTCATGTCTTTGATTCCAAAAATGCGACGGTCGGCCAAACCCTGGTCACCCTAAAGGTACTTGAGTTGATAGAGGAAAAGCGGGCAGAAACAGAGATTGTGGAAGAAGTAAACGATTATATTGAAAACCTGAACACCTACGGTTTTCTTGAGTCCATAGACAATTTGGTCAAATCGGGCCGGGTCAGTAAGATGATGGCCAGGTTGGGCTCGGCCCTTAATATCCGGCTGGTTTTTGGGCGGAGCCCGGAAGGCACGATTGATCTGGTGGAGAAGGTCAGGGGAACAAAACGGGCAATGCAAAAGCTTGTGGATTTAATCGCCGAGACCGGCAGTAATCTTGAGAAAAAAATTTGCGGGATCGCCCATATCAACTGTTTTGAGAAGGCACAGCAACTTTATGATAAGATCCGCGAACGCTTCAATTTTAAGGATGTGATCATCTTTGACGGGTCCGGGATCACCACTGTCTACGGGAATGAGGGCGGATTGGTCATCGCTTTCTAAGGATAGGGCGTACATTATTGATACAGTAGAAAACCGGTGTTATAATATTAGGAATACTCTCGGTTGCAAAACATGGAGGAACGGCAGGTGAGGATGATGGCAATGACAATAACAGAAAAGATCCTGGCGGCGCATGCCGGAAAGCAAGAGGTAAAACCGGGGGAACTGATCAACGCCCGGGTAGACCTGGTGTTGGGCAATGATATTACGGCGCCGGTGGCGATTAAGGAGTTTGCCCGGATTGGGGTGGATAAGGTCTTTGATCCGGAGGCGATCGCCCTGGTCCCGGACCATTTTACCCCAAACAAGGATATCAAATCGGCGGAGCAGGCAAAGATGGTGCGGGAATTCGCGAAGAAATACGGGATCGTCCATTATTTTGAGGTCGGCAAGATGGGGATTGAGCACTGTCTCCTCCCGGAACAAGGGCTGGTCGGGCCGGGGGATCTGGTAATCGGCGCCGATTCCCATACCTGTACTTACGGGGCATTGGGCGCTTTTTCCACCGGCGTTGGCAGCACGGATATGGCGGCCGGCATGGCCCTTGGCGAGGTCTGGCTGAAGGTCCCGCCGTCCATCCGCTTTCATTACTACGGGACGCTCCCGCCCTGGGTCGGCGGGAAGGATTTGATCCTTTACACCATCGGCCGGATCGGAGTAGACGGTGCGTTATATTCAGCCATGGAGTTT
>FZPS01000059.1_pt471 | contig 34727 bp, 25 predicted proteins | sample 1817821 | NCBI WGS metagenome assembly FZPS01 (sample SAMEA104158645, study PRJEB21678) | metagenome | place: Germany | collected 2015-04-21
GTGCACTATTTTCGCACAATTATAACAAAATCAAGTTTTTGTTGTTATGCATATTAAACATATAAACAGTAATTATTACATATGATTGATTTTAAAGATATAACATTACAAGATAGAGATTTAATTACCTCCTATACACAAAACAGCAACCGAAAGAATTGTGACTTATCGTTTTCCAACCTCTGTAGCTGGCGTTTTTTATACGATACACAATTTGCTGAAATAAATGGTTTCATCATCTTCAAATTCTGGGCTCAAAAAAAACTGGCCTATATGATGCCTGTAGGAAACGGTGACCTTAAAAAGACGATTCTCCAAATGATGGATGATGCAAAGAAAGAGGGAGATCCTTTTGTTATGCTTGGGGTAAGTAGTGAGATGAGAGAAGAATTAGAAGCCATAATGCCTCACACTTTTGCTTATACCATTGATCGGGATTATGCCGATTACATCTACTTAAGAGAAAATTTAGCAGAATTAAAAGGACGAAAATATCAACAAAAGCGAAATCACATCAACCGCTTTATAAATGGCCATAATGAGTATAAGTTTGTACCTATAACTACTCCTGAGCATATTAAGGAATGCCTTCACTTTGAAGCTGAATGGTGTAAACAGAATAATTGCGACAAACACGAAGGTACAGGCAATGAAAGAGCATCCATTATATATGGACTTACTCATTTTAATGAACTGGGACTAAAAGGAGGAATATTATATGCCGATGGAAAGACTGTTGCTTTTACTTATGGTATGCCAATAAACCAAGAGACTTTTGGTACGCACGTTGAAAAAGCCGATTCTATGGTGGAAGGGGCTTATGCCATGATTAATCGCGAATTTGCCCGATACATACCGGAGCAATATATCTATATCAACAGAGAGGAAGATTTAGGTATCCCCGGTCTACGAAAAGCTAAGCTCTCTTATAATCCTACTATCATATTAGACAAATATTTGGTATCACTCCAAAAAAACTCCATAGATGAATTTGAATGGTAATGAATAACTCAATTAAAGCACAAGTACGTAAGCTTTGGGAGTGTTGTTTTAACGATACTCCCGAATTTACTGACCTTTATTTCTCTAAACGATATACAGATGAAAGAAATATAGTTATAGAAAAAGAGAATAAGGTGGTCTCTGCATTACAGCTTTTACCTTATCCCCTAACTTTCTATAATTCTACTTTACAGTCTTGGTATATCTCCGGAGCAGCTACTTTTCCGGAATACCGTAATCAAGGGGTTATGAAGGATTTAATTAGTAGCTCATTCTATCGTATGCAACAAAATGGCATTCCAATTTCAATACTGATTCCTGCCGATGAGTGGTTATTCAGCTATTATGAAAAAAGTGGATATGCAACGGTTTTCTATTCTGATACAAAAACCATTAAAAAGTCCGATTTCAGCTATGCCTCTTCCAACTTGTACAAAATAAAACAGCACACGGAATACAGCAGAGAAGTTCAACACTATCTAAATAGGAAACTAAAGGAGAAGAGATCTGCAATTTTACACCCTGAAGAAGATCTGCAGGTTATTTTAGCTGATCTATCTTTAGTGGATGGACGTGTAATCACTTTAGAAAAAGGAAGCGAAATTGAAGGACTCGCCATCCTATGGAAAAAAAAGAACCGGATTTACATTAATGAGTTATTAACCGATTCAGAGGAAATAGAGAAAGAACTGTTTTATTATTTGTTTACCAAAGACATAGACGAAATTCACAGAACTCAAGCCTCAACTCAAGAGGAGGGTAAACCTTTAGGTATGTTGCGCATTATCGATGTAAAACAACTACTCGATCTATACGCATCCGCTAATCCTCAGAATTCACTTCAGTTTAACTTAACAGACCCTTTATTAGCAGAGAATAATGGCTTTTATAGCCTGAAAGATGGAATTTGCAATAAAAGCTCAATTCAAAAGGGGGTTCCCCAAAAAACATTGATTGAACTAACAAAGGAGTTATTTATTCCTTTAAGCCCCCATATGAGTTTGATGCTGAATTGAAAACAGCAAGTAAGTCTGATTACTCTTTCAAGTGCGTTCGGAAAGAAGTCCCTCTAATTCCTCGGCATTAATATTAATATGAAAACGGCCTTGATTTGCAGCTGAAATATGCCCGGTTTCTTCAGATACTATTATGGCGCAAGCATCTGTTTCCTGTGAAATACCCATTCCCGCACGATGTCTTAATCCGAAACTCTTAGGTATGTTTTGACTGTGCGACACCGGTAAGATGCATCCCGCTGCCTTTATCCGTTTTTTACTTATAACCATCGCTCCATCGTGCAACGGACTATTCTTAAAGAAGATATTCTCTATCAATCGCTGATTGATATTGGCATTGATTACTTCTCCTGTTTTCGCCACATCATCTAAAGGAAAGGTGCGTTCAATTACAATCAAAGCCCCCACCTTTTGTTTGCTCATACTTATACAAGCCATTACAATAGGCATATATTCACTTTCTTTAGGTGCTGGTTTACCATTTCCCGTAAAAAAACGCAACAAGGCACTTGCGTGTCGTTGTGAACCCAGAGTTAAAAGAAAACGTCGTATTTCATCTTGGAATAGAACGATTAAAGCAATAGCACCCACACTGACCAACATATCGAAAATGGAACCCAATAAACGCATTTCCAACACATAGGAAACCACAATCCAAATCAAAACAAAAATCAGGATGCCACTAAACACATTAATGGAACCTGACGACTTCATCAATTTATACGTGTAGTATAATAACAAAGCAACAGATAGGATATCTAAAAAATCTTTTATTCCAAAATCGAAAAACACAATATTTCCTTTTAATTGATTATCTCTTAGCCTGCTTCATCGTTTCAACAATCTCTATCGCTTCCATAGCCTCTTCCACATCATGTACGCGCAAAATTTGGGCTCCTTGTAATAAAGCGATTGTATTCAACACAGTTGTACCATTTAATCCTTCATTCGGCGTTTTCTTCAACAGTTGATAGATCATCGATTTTCTTGAAAAACCCACTAACACAGGCAGTTCAAAAAGAGAGAAATCACTAATATAATTCAGCAACTCATAATTGTGAGCTAAATTCTTACCAAAGCCGAAACCGGGATCTAAAATAATATCATTCACCCCTAACTGACGTAAGCTATCTATCTTTTGAGCAAAATAGAGGAAGATATCTCCAATTACGTGATTATAATTCGGATTATCTTGCATCGTTTGAGGAGTACCCTTCATATGCATCAGGATATAAGGAACTTGTAAATGAGCTGCCATTTGAAACATATTCTCATCCAAAGTACCTCCTGAAATATCATTTATAATTCCTACGCCATATTCCTCGACACACATTTTAGCAACATCTGCCCTAAAAGTATCTACCGAAAGAATAAGTGAAGAGGAAGAAAAATTAGTTGATATGAGTTCCAATGCATTTCGCAAGCGCTTCATTTCCTCTTCTACAGATATATCCTCTGCATTAGGGCGAGAAGAATAGGCTCCTAAATCTATAATAGCCCCTCCCTCATCAATGATTTCTTTTGTACGATTAATAATGTCTTCATCACTCTCTTTTCTACTAGATGCATAGAAAGAGTCCGGAGTGACATTTAAAATACCCATAACCTTGGGTGTTGACAAATCTAATAACTTACCGTTAACGTTTAAGGTTTGTGGAACTTCTAAATTCATAGTTTTATTCTATTGAAATGATATCTACAAATGTAAATAAAAATATCGTTCTCATTAGAGATTTATCGATTATCTTTGCATCATAAACCGAAAGAGACATGAATATCGCCCATTTATACTCCATTTTCTTATCTTGTTCTGAAGTGACTACCGATAGCCGATCCTGTAAAAAGAATGCACTTTTCATTGCATTAAGAGGAGATTCCTTTAATGGAAATGCATATGCCACCATTGCATTGACCAACGGCTGCGCCTATGCTTTGGTAGATGATAAACATTTCTATAATGCAGATGATGATCGCTATCTATGGGCTGACGATTGTCTGAAAACTTTACAACAATTAGCCAATTGCCACCGTAGGCAATTCAAGATTCCGTTTTTAGGCATTACCGGAACCAATGGTAAAACCACAACAAAGGAACTTATAGCCAAAGTATTAGAATCGCATTATTCCGTACTTTACACCCAAGGGAATTTAAACAATCATATCGGGGTACCCCTAACCCTGCTGAAACTTAAATCCCATCATGAATTTGCAATCATTGAGATGGGAGCTAACCATCAAGGAGAGATTAAAGAGTTAGCGGAAATAGCAGAGCCTAACTACGGATTAATAACTAACATTGGTAAAGCCCATATTGAAGGGTTTGGTTCATTAGAGGGGGTAAAACGGACAAAAGAAGAACTATACACCTACTTATCGCAACAAGAAGACAGCTTAATCTTTCGTTTTACAGATGATGAAAATCTAAAAGAGCTAAGTCAGAATAAAGACTTCAATCAAATCACCTATGGCATAAATGAAGATGGGGATGTTACCGGAAGAATCACCTCACTAACTCCTTATGCCTATTTTGAGTGGAAAAGAAAAGAAGAATCCCACTATCATCAAGTAAAGACACAACTCATAGGCAGCTATAACCTTCCTAACTTGTTAGCTGCAATCAGCATTGGGCTTTATTTCAAGATTCCTATAAAAGACATAAACCAAGCATTGAGTGATTATTCTCCTGAAAACAACCGATCTCAACTAAAGAAGACCCAAAACAACACGCTGATTATCGATGCCTATAACGCAAACCCCACCAGTATGCAGGCCTCTCTAAAGGATTTCATGCAGTTATCCGAATCACATAAGGTCGTAATCCTAGGGGCTATGGGTGAACTGGGATCCATTAGTCAGGAGGAACACAGAAAAATCCTCAACCTGATAGAGAAAGTCCATTTCGACGAAGTATTCCTTGTAGGGCAAAGCTTTAAAAGCCTCAACTCCAAATACCCCAGTTATTCAACGGTTGAAGAGTTGACCTTACATCTACAAAAGCATCCACTTCAAAATAAAACCATACTCATAAAAGGCTCTAGAAGCGTACATCTGGAAAAAGTATTTTCTTTCCTCTAAGAAGACTTGTCCACTTTCTCTCAACAAGATATCATACCAAAAAGTCGGTCCCTGACCGAGGACTGGTTTAACCCAGACCCAACACTACTCGGTCTGGGTTAAATGCCCCGTCGGTCAGGGACCGACTAAGAAGAGCTATTATACCCCTGCAAATGAAAAACAAACAAACGTTCCGTTATATAACAATATAAATATTGAAAACAATTGCTTTCAAACAGAATGTCCTCATCTCATCGAATGGACAATTCCTGATAATTTAGTTGAGTCTGCTGAAATTTGCAATGTTTATATAAAAAAGGAATGGGAAACGCTTAAGAAAGATAAGGAGGCCAAACCAATTCCAATACAAATACAAAACCTGAAAGAAGAAGCTGAACTCAGATTTAATTTATGTAGCGGTGAATACAAAATAGTTTGTTTTGATAACTATGGAAACATAGTATTAGAAGAGGAAATGGTTGTAGATAACAAATAACCCTTAAAATATTAAACAACCAGTCCAAACAAAAATCAACCTCTTTCTCTCTTTGTTTTTATTTTTTAGAAAAACCGCATTGGGAGATTAGGGGGACTAAAACATAACGGGCAAAAAATAAAGCGGCTAATGCACCTAAAGTGTTAGCTAAAAAATCCAGCCACTCTCCTCCCCGATAAGAAGTAACAGACTCCTGCAATAATTCGATAACACCCCCTAATGCGATGGGAAATACAAAAGCTACTCCATAACCCTTAGTCATCTTATTGTCATTTCCACGCAGATAATCAAACCATAAAGCACCAGCTACACCGAAATACATCAAGAAATGAGCAATTTTATCAAGAGGTAAAAAAGATGAAGCCTTTTCTACAGAGGGTGGCCTAAAAAAAGAGAGGATCAACAACAAGAAAATAGCCAGTATTGAAAACATATATTTTTTAGTAAATGCCATATTATTCGTTCAAATTAGAAGATGAGGAATTCAATTTTAATAAAATTATCTATCTTTACGACACAAAAATAACGATTTAGTAAATAATGACTCGAAAAAACAGAGCAAACTTTGGAAGTAAGATAGGAGTTATATTAGCCTCGGCAGGCTCTGCCGTTGGACTGGGCAATATATGGCGATTCCCTTTTGAAGCAGGGAATCATGGTGGCGGAACTTTTATTGTTGTCTATATTTTCTGTGTCTTGCTCTTGGGATTACCGGTTATGATTGCTGAATTCATCATTGGACGCAATGCCAGAGCCAATACGGCCAGAGCCTACCAAAAGCTAGCACCTAAGACCGCTTGGAAATGGGTAGGCCGTTTGGGGGTACTCACCGGCTGTTTAATTTTGGGATACTATGCCGTTGTTGCCGGATGGACCTTAGAGTACATTATGCAGGCTGTTTTCAATCAATTCAAAGGTCAGCAGGCCGGTGATTTCATCGCTGCCTTCAATCAGTTCTCCACGAATTCCTGGCGACCGCTTATTTGGCTATTCCTCTTTCTCTTGGGAACGCATTTCATCATTGTAAAGGGAGTGGAGAAAGGAATTGAAAGAGCTTCAAAGATACTGATGCCTTCCCTTTTCATTCTTCTTATCATACTGGTTATCTGCTCTATAAGTCTTCCCGGAGCAGAAAAGGGAATAACCTTTCTGTTTAAACCCGACCTGAGCAAAGTGAATAGCGAACTTATCCTGGCAGCCATGGGACAGGCTTTCTTTTCTTTAAGTTTAGGTATGGGATGCCTGTGCACTTATGCCTCTTATTTCTCTAAACATACCGACTTAACAAAAACGGCATTAAGCGTTGGGGTTATCGATAGTATAGTGGCTGTTCTGGCCGGATTAATGATTTTTCCTGCTGCTTTTGCCGTTGGCATCCAACCCGATGCAGGCCCTAGTCTGATATTCATTACCTTACCGAATGTATTTCAACAAGCATTTGGGAATTTCCCTGTCATTGCTTATCTGGCTTCCGTCTTATTCTATATTCTTTTGGCTGCTGCTGCACTCACCTCTACCATTTCGCTGCATGAGGTAGTGACGGCTTATCTACACGAAGAATTTAAATTCACAAGAGGTAAAGCTGCACGTATCGTAACTACAGTTTGTTTAGTGTTAGGCTTCTTTGCCTCCCTCTCATTGGGAGCCTTGGACAACCTAAAAATTGTAGGATTAAACTTCTTCGAAGGATTGGACTTCTTAACGGCAAAAATAATGCTCCCCATCAGTGGAATGTTAACCGCCTCTTTTGTGGGTTGGTACTTGGATAAGAAGATTGTATGGGGTGAACTGACAAACAGCAACACCATCAAAGCTCCTTTATTCAAGATAATCATCTTTTTACTTAAATTCGTAGCGCCTACCGGGATTGCTTTTATTTTCATCAATGAAATTGGACTTTTAAATTTATAAAAAATGTGGAGGGATTTTCTCTACTTCCCCAAACAACAGAAATTAGGACTTCTCATTTTATCTATTCTGATTGTAGCTTTAGTAGCTGCAAACATCATTATTGACAATGTCCAACCACTACCCCATTCGGAAGAAAATGAAGAAGATATTGAGGCACAATATCAACAGTTTATGGCCTCATTGGTAGAAAAAGAGAACTTAACCAAGCAAAAAAGAGGTAAAGGCACCTCTCATTTCTCCTTTCAAAAGGAAAAGCTATTCCCTTTTAACCCCAATCAAGCCGACTCCAGCACCTTAACTGCATTGGGCATGCCACAATGGATGATACACAACCTTTTGAAATACAGAGAGAAAGGGGGCTACTTTAAGGATAAAAACGACTTTAAGAGACTTTACGGCTTAACTGAAAATAATTACCAATTATTATTACCCTATGTCATCATTACCTCTAAAGAAAAGAGCAACAAACCCCTCCTTTCTTTAATTGACTCTTCTACGATTGACACCACTATAAAGACACCCCAACCCATTAAATTTAAACAGGTTGTTTTAGTCGACTTGAACCAAGCAGATACCACGATTCTTAAAAAAATCCCCGGTATAGGGAGCTATATTGCCAAACGTATCGTTGATTATAGAGAGAGATTGGGAGGATATTATGATGTTAACCAACTCAAGGAAATTCATTTAAAAGCTGACTCGCTAAGAAAATGGTTTATCATAGATCAACAGGAAATTCATAAGATAGATATCAATAAGGCCGGATTAAACCGACTAAGAGCTCATCCCTACCTTAATTTCTATCAAGCAAAAGCCATTGTGGAATACAGAAAAAGAAAAGGAAGGATAACGACCTTGAAAGCTTTTTCTTTATACGAAGAGTTTACACCTAACGATTTTGAGCGATTATCCCACTATATCTGCTATCAGTAAACCCTTGATTTTTTTATAGCTGAATCTTTCCGTCAATTAGATGGATGCTACGATCGGTTTTTTGTGCTAAGCTTTCATCGTGGGTTACAATGACAAAAGTCTGCCCCAATTCATCACGCAAATCAAAAAACAGTTGATGCAGTTCCTCTTTATTTTGCATATCCAGACTTCCGGAAGGTTCATCAGCCAAGACCACCGAAGGATTATTGATTAAAGCGCGAGCCACAGCCACCCGTTGCTTCTCACCTCCCGATAATTCATTGGGTTTATGTGTAAAACGATCAGCAAGTCCTAAGAAGGATAGCATCTTTCTTGATTCCTCCTGAGCCTCACTCTTTCTTTTCCCTCCAATCAAAGCAGGAATCATTACATTTTCTAATGCAGTAAACTCCGGAAGTAATTGATGAAACTGGAAGACAAAACCTATATGCTGATTTCTAAAGGCCGATAAAGCTTTCTCTTTTAATTTATGCACCTCAATACCATCAATGATAATGACTCCTTCATCCGGGCGATCCAAGGTTCCAATTATTTGTAATAAAGTGGTTTTTCCTGCTCCACTAGGCCCTACGATACTTACTATCTCACCTTTTGAAACTGAAAGATTAATCCCTTTCAATACTTTTAAGGCACCAAAACTCTTAGTGATTCCTTCAAGTTGTATTTTCATAAATTAAGATTGTTTCTTCTTATTATTAAACAGCTTATTAAACCAAGCCAACAAATTATTGTATTGCTGTACCCTTGCATAACGACGAGGTTCAGAGAAAGACACCTGATCGAGAGCGGTTCCATGTTGATCGGGGTAGACCACCATGAAACTATTACTATTGAAGTACTTCATTAATTGTGTCGGCAATCGGTCAAAAGATGGTTTGTATGATATATATCCTCTACGAGCACTAATAACAATCAATAAGTGGTCGTAATTTACCTTATCAGACAATAGCAACAAATCGTCCCAATCCGGAAAATCAAAATACTCTACCCGAATTGCAGCATATTTTTCTTGGACATATCCTTCGATATAATGTTTTGTATCCGGATGAACATGGAAATGAATCCTACAACTCAAGTTACGCCCCATTCTACAGATACGCTCAACCCATTTAAAAAATCCGGGCTCGAATTCAGCCTTACTGGGAACAACCACCACAATGCGACGCAAAGTGTTTACGGGCATTAAGCATTTAAGAATCATTAATTGCCGACCTGTTGCCTTCAGCAGGTTCTCTGTCATGGTACCCAAAAAGGAATCCATCAGATTGGCTTTCCGGTGTAATCCAATGATGATTTCAGAAGCATTATACTCTTGCAAAGTATGTAAAATTCCGGAAGTAATGTTTAAGTCAAAACGAGCCACTGTTTCCACTTTAACATCCACAGCGGCGCCAATGGCAGCCGCCCGCTCTAATTGACGTTTCCCCAGAGCTTTCTTTGATTCGGATTCGACATCATCATTAATGACATTCAATGCAATTAAACCATTTTTTTTCTTGTCATCCTTCATCACTAACGCCATATTCATCAAATACTCAATGGTTTCAGGATTAGCCACCGGAATCAATATGTTTTCTTCTTCTTTGGGTTGACTTTCTATATTGGTGAAATCTTCCTTCATTACGAACTTACGAGCTGCTCGTTCAGTCATTACCGAACTGATAATGCAAGTAAACAGAATCATCACTACTGTACCATTCAGCACATCATCATTCAATAACATAACACCGGGAGAAACCTCAATGCTGTTTCCAACGAGAACAGCGGCCAGAGTAGCTGCAGCTTGCGCATTACTCAATCCAAACATCATAGTTCGTTCCTCCGTTTCCATCTTATATACCTTTTGCGTAATTAACGCGGCTAACCACTTAGAAAGAGTGGCAACTACCGTCATGACAACAGCGACCTTAAGCGCCTCCCCTACTTGAAATAAGGTGCGAATATTGATAATCATTCCTACTCCTATCAAAAAATAGGGAATAAACAAGGCATTTCCCACAAACTCCAATCGATTCATCAATGGAGAAAGATTCGGAATTAAACGATTAAGTATCAACCCCACCATAAAAGCCCCTAAAATACCTTCCAATCCGGCAGCTTCAAATAATCCGCCACCCAAGAACACAAGCGACAAAACAAAGATAAACTGCATTATATTATCTTCATACTTGCGGAAAAACCAACGGGCTATTCGTGGGAAAATATAGATAATGATAAAAATGACAATCGCAACTTTAATAATCATAAAGATCCAGAACCACTTGTCCACTTCATCGCGATACATTCCGGAAATAACGGCCAAGATCAAAAGCGCCAATGCCACTGTTATGGCTGTCGCCCCTACTGAAATACTAACACTGCGCAAACGGGATAACCCATAACGACTGACTATAGGATAGGCAATTAATGTATGTGAGGCATACATACTGGCCAAAAGGATAGATGTCTCCAGATTATAATCCAAAAAGGTCTGACTACTCCAAACGCCTAATATCATAGGAATGGAAAAAGTCAGGAGGCCAAAAACAATGGTCTTTGTCCGATTCGTCTTGAAATCTTCCATATCCATCTCAAGTCCCCCCAGAAACATAATGTAATAGAGCCCGACCTTTCCGAAAAGCTCAAAGCTACTATCCCGCTCTAAGATATTAAAACCAAATTCACCGATCACCACACCGGCTAATATCATACCGATGATATGCGGAATTCTTAACCGATCGAGCAAAATAGGGGCAAAAAGGATGATGATTAAAACCAAAAAGAAGATCCATGTTGTATTAGTAATAGGCAAATCAACATTCAATCCGAGCTGGAGATATAACATAGTGCTTAATTTTAGTACTTAACAGAGGATAAACTTAAAATCAGTTCCATTTTTCTTTGATCTTGTCTTACTCTCTAAGAAAAATGAGGTTTTCTACACAAAGATATCGCAATTTGTTATATTTTTGCCAAAGAAAGACAACTAATAAAAGCCTGTCTTTTAATTTATTTGCATTTATTGATTATTAAAACAGAAAAAGAAGATGAAAGTAGCAATTGTTGGCGTAAGTGGGGCTGTAGGACAAGAGTTTCTACGCGTTCTGGAGGAAAGGAATTTCCCACTCACCGAATTAGTTTTGTTTGGCTCTAAACGAAGCGCAGGTAATAAATATAAATTCAGAGGAAAAGAGATTGAAGTTAAGGAGCTGAAACATAACGACGACTTTAAAGACATTGCTATAGCTTTCACTTCAGCCGGAGGAAGCATCTCTCAGGAATTTGAAAAGACAATCACGAAACACGGAACGGTAATGATAGACAATTCAAGCGCTTTCCGCTTGGACGAAGACGTTCCTTTGGTTGTACCCGAAGTCAATGCAGTGGATGCTAAAGACAGACCCAGAAATGTAATAGCCAACCCAAATTGTACAACGACTCAAATGGTTGTGGCTCTTAAAGCAATACACGATGTTTCGCCTATAAAGACAGTCCATGTGGCAACCTATCAAGCTGCGAGTGGAGCTGGTGCAACGGCTATGGATGAACTTTATACACAAGCTCGTGAGTTCCTGGATGACAAACCGGTGACTGTAGACAAATTTGCGTATCAATTGGCTTTTAACCTGATTCCCCAAATAGATGTCTTTACGGATAACGGTTACACCAAGGAAGAGATGAAAATGTATCACGAAACACGTAAAATTATGCACTCCGATATCAAAGTTAGTGCTACTTGCATTCGTGTTCCTACTTTAAGAGCTCACTCTGAAGCGATATGGGTGGAAACAGAGCAACCTATATCAATTGAAGCTGCACGTGAAGCATTTACCAATGGAGAAGGATTGGTGTTACAAGACAATCCGGAAGAAAAGGAGTATCCCATGCCCTTATTTGCTTCAGGTAAAGATCCTGTTTACGTTGGTAGAATCCGCAAGGACTTAACCAATGAACATGGGCTGACTTTCTGGACAGTAGGTGACCAGATTAAGAAAGGAGCAGCCTTGAATGCAGTGCAAATTGCTGAATACTTAATTAAAGAGAATAATATCTAATTATACAACGCTATTTGCGTATATTACTATATCTTAAATGCGGAGAAGCCTATCGTTTCCCGCATTTTTTGCTTTAATATCTTTTAAAATCAATCCCTATGAATCTCAGACCCTTTGTCCTTTCACTAATATTCGCTTGCATCACAATTTTGACTTATGCTTCCAACCGGGTGATAGTCGGGGCAGAACAACCGGATGAATATCTCCCCCTTCTGCAGAATAAACGAATTGCTTTATTGGGAAATCACACGAGTAGGATTGGGAATCAACATTTACTCGATTATCTGTTAGAGAAAAAAGTCAATGTGGTAGCTGCTTTTTCTCCGGAGCATGGATTTAGAGGTACCGCCGATGCCGGAGAAGTAGTTAAGACAGGGGTAGATGAAAAAACCGGAGTGCCCATACTCTCTTTATACGATGGGAAACACAAGAAGCCCAGCGCAACTTCTGTTTCAAAATTCGATCTGCTTCTGGTTGATATACAAGATGTGGGACTCCGTTTTTACACCTATTACATTGCCATGTTAAAACTTATGGACGTTTGTGCTGAATATAATAAGGAAGTTTTAATTTTAGACAGACCTAATCCCAACGGACATTATGTAGATGGGCCTATCTTACAACGGAAGTATTTTTCAGGGGTAGGTGCTCTCCCCATTCCGGTAGTTCACGGAATGACATTGGGTGAATTAGCTTTAATGATTAATGGAGAGAAATGGCTCTCGGAAGAAAGAACCTGTAAGCTTCAAGTCATTCCATGTAAGAATTATACTCACCAAACCGAATATCAACTCCCTATCCCTCCCTCTCCCAACTTACCAAACATGAAAGCCATCTACCTCTACCCTTCCCTTTGTTTTTTTGAAGGGACAATTGTAAGTGTTGGACGAGGAACTCCATTTCCTTTTCAAGTTTTTGGACATCCTAAAATGACGAATGCTCCTTATAGTTTTATTCCTAAAAGTAAAATAGGAGCTAAGAATCCTCCCCATCTTAATCAACGCTGCTTTGGTTATAGCTTGACAACCCTAAATAACCATTTAGCCAGAAATAAGGGGATAGATTTATCTTATTTAATTCATTGTTACAACGAATTAAAAGATGAACGGAACTTTTTCAATGCCTTGTTCAATTTATTAATAGGAGTGGACTACGTCCGCCCTATGATTAGGAATGGAGCTTCAGCCGAAGAGATTCAAAAGCGATGGAGTAGTGATGTGGAGTTTTTCAAGCAACAACGAAAACCCTATCTTCTATATCAAGAATAACCAATAAAACAGAAAAAAGAAAGGCAGATAAAAACTTTTGTTTATCTGCCTTTCTTTTTATATCTAATAGGATAAATATTTACTCACTATTGAACCACCTTCTCTAATTGAATAGTAAAGATCAAAGTAGAATATCCTAAAATACTACCCGACCCACGTTCTCCATATCCACTTTGCCAAGGAATAAAAATCTTCCATCGTTCACCCTCTCTCATGCCTCCTATGTGCAAAGGCCATATCCATCCAGAAATGTTGTTATTCAATCGAAACCCTGTGGGTTTGTCATTGATCTGCACCTCTTTTCCATCAAAGTTTCCATCAAAACGCTCTCCTAAGATATTGGTTCCATGATAATAAACCACAATAGAATCGTTAAACATTGGAGTAAGGCCCTCATCTGTTTGTATCTCTTTTTTATAGAATACTAGTTGCTCTCTATCACTAACACTACTATTAGGATCAACTACCGCATAAAGATTGGGATCGGTCTTTGCATCATAGACATTCTTCAAAGAGTCAATGAAGCTTTCATTGCGGGCCTGCCAGTTGCCATAACGTGAAACCTCTTCTGTCTCCGAACAGGCAGAGGAAGAGATTCCCCATAACACCAAAACAGAGGCTATCAATATAAAATTAATTATCTTTTTCATGCTTTATTTAATGATTTTAACATAGAAGTCAAACTTACTTTCTCTGATACTATTTTTTCAATATCAGCGATAGAAATACGTTCTTGTTCCATTGTATCCCTATTACGTAAAGTTACACAATTATCTTCTAAAGTTTGATGATCAACAGTAATACAATACGGCGTTCCAATAGCATCTTGACGACGATAACGTCTTCCGATGGAGTCTTTATCATCATACTGACAATTGAAGTGAAATTTCATTTCATCCACGATTTCCCGGGCTTTTTCCGGTAATCCATCTTTACGCACCAACGGAAGTACAGCCAGCTTAACCGGAGCAATAGCAGGAGGAAACTTCAAAAGAACACGTGTTTCTCCATTCTCCAACACTTCCTCTTTATAGGCTCCAAACAAGACACTTAATATCAGGCGGTCAACACCAATCGAAGTCTCTACAACATAAGGGGTATACGATTCCTTTAATTCCGGATCATAATATTTTATGCTCTTTCCGGAGAACTTCTCGTGTTGCGACAAATCAAAATCCGTACGTGAATGGATTCCTTCAACTTCCTTGAAACCAAAAGACATATTATATTCAATATCCGTAGCAGCATTGGCATAGTGAGCCAACTTATCATGATCGTGGAAGCGATAATTCTCAGAACCAAAACCTAATGACTGGTGCCATTTTAAGCGAGTCTGTTTCCACTTTTCAAACCAATCCAGCTCAGTACCCGGACGAACAAAAAACTGCATCTCCATTTGCTCAAATTCGCGCATACGGAAGATAAACTGACGAGCTACAATCTCATTACGAAAAGCCTTTCCAATTTGTGCAATACCAAAAGGAATCTGCATACGACCGGTTTTTTGTACATTAAGATAATTCACAAAAATACCTTGTGCTGTTTCCGGACGCAGATAAACGGTCATTGATCCATCAGCAGTGGCCCCCATCTCCGTTTGAAACATCAGATTAAACTGACGGACTTCAGTCCAATTACGTGTACCGGATATAGGACAAACGATACCTTCATCGATGATTATTTGTCTAAGCTCCGTTAAATCATTTTCATTTAACGCCTTAGCATAGCGTGTATGCAAATCGTCACGTTGCTTTTGATATTTCATCACACGTTCATTCGTGGTGCGATATTGTTCTTCATCAAAGGCATCCCCAAAGCGTTTTGCTGCTTTTCCGACCTCCTTGTTCACACGATCCTCGTATTTTGCAATTTGATCTTCAATCAGCACATCAGCCCGATAACGCTTCTTTGAGTCTTTATTGTCAATCAAAGGATCATTAAAAGCATCCACATGTCCTGAAGCTTTCCAAATGGTAGGGTGCATAAAAATGGCAGAATCAATTCCTACAATATTTTCATTCAGAAGAACCATACTATCCCACCAATACTTCTTAAGGTTATTCTTAAGTTCAACCCCCATCTGCCCATAATCATAGACAGCACTTAATCCATCATAAAGTTCACTTGATTGAAATACAAAACCATACTCTTTACAGTGCGAAACAATCTTCTTAAAAACGTTATCTATCGCCATTTCCTTTTTTCTTGTTATTATATTCTTTTTTTGTGTCTTTGTCGTCTACTTCTTGAATCACAATATAATGTGCCATTGAAGATAAATGCAAAGTAAATGATTTTTTTCAATTTAATTTGTATTTTTGCCTTTACATCGTCATATTTCATCGACTACATGGCGCATAGAAACATAAACATTGTTAAAAACACGAGAGGAAAGTTAAATATATGAGTGATGATTCAATAAACGTTTCACAAGATAGCAACGAATTCATTCCACAATACACAGACGATTCAACAAAACATCATCTTTCGGGCATGTACCAAAACTGGTTTTTGGACTACGCTTCGTATGTAATTTTAGAGCGGGCAGTTCCACATATGAACGATGGATTTAAGCCGGTTCAACGTAGAATTCTTCATTCAATGAAAAGAATGGATGATGGCCGCTATAATAAGGTAGCCAATATTGTGGGACATACCATGCAATTCCACCCTCACGGAGATGCTTCCATTGGCGAAGCTTTAGTCCAACTAGGACAAAAAGATATGCTCATTGATTGTCAAGGGAACTGGGGTAATCTGCTTACAGGAGATAGCGCAGCTGCTCCTCGCTATATTGAAGCTCGCTTATCTAAATTTGCCTTGGATGTGGTTTTCAATCCTAAAACCACGGAATGGAAACTATCCTACGATGGAAGGAATAAAGAACCGGTAACTTTACCTGTTAAATTCCCCTTACTATTGGCTCAAGGAGTTGAAGGAATTGCAGTAGGACTCTCCTCACGGATTCTTCCTCATAATTTCAATGACCTTTGTGACGCATCCATTCTATATCTGAAGGGAAAAGAGTTCTCTTTATATCCTGATTTCCAGACCGGAGGTATGATTGACGTAGAACGTTATAATGATGGTGAACGTGGAGGGGCTATTAAAGTACGCGCTAAAATTGAAAAAATTGATAATCGCACATTAGCCATTACTGAAATTCCTTTTGGTAAAACAACAAGTTCTGTCATTGATTCTATCCTCCGTGCAATTGATAGGGGTAAAATTAAGATAAGAAAGGTTGATGACAATACTGCAGCGAAGGTAGAGATATTACTACATCTGCCTCCTTCAACCTCACCGGATAAAACAATTGATGCTTTATATGCCTTTACCGATTGTGAAATCAATATTTCTCCCAACTGTTGTGTAATAGAAGATAACAAACCTCATTTCCTTACGGTGAGCGATGTACTTAAGCATTCCACCAATAATACGCTCAACTTACTTAAACAAGAGTTAGAAATTAGAAAAAGTGAGTTATTGGAAAGTTTACTTTTCACCTCACTGGAAAAAATATTCATTGAAGAACGAATTTACAAAAAGAAAGAATTCGAAGATTCAAAGAGTATGGATGCTGCTTGTAAGTTTGTGGATAAATGCCTGACACCATACTATCCTAAGCTGAATCGTGAGGTGACGAAGGAAGACATCCTGAAGTTGATGGAGATCAAAATGGCGCGTATTTTACGATTTAACTCCGATAAAGCAAATGATTTAATTGCTGAAATTAAGGCGGAAATTGAAGATATTAACCACAAACTAATTCACATTGTAGACTACACCATCGATTGGTTTAAGCTGATCAAGAAAAAATATGGGGCTAACTATCCCCGTAAAACAGAGATACGAAGCTTTGACACCATTGAGGTAACAAAAATAGCTATTGCTAACGAAAAATTATATATCAATAAAGAAGAAGGTTTTATTGGTACAGCACTTAAAAATGCAGAATTCATAGAGAACTGCTCTAATCTGGATGATGTCATCATTTTCTATCGCGATGGGAAATATATGATTACTCCTGTGGCAGATAAAAAGTTCGTGGGCAAAAACATTTGTCATATCGCTGTATTTAAGCGGAATGATAAACGTACCATCTATAACGTGGTATATCGTGATGGAAAAAGTGGTACACACTATATCAAACGCTTTAACATAACTTCCATTGTAAGAGATAGGGAGTATGATGTGACCCAAGGAACACCCGGATCCAGAATTGTGTATTTCACAGCCAACCCTAATGGTGAAGCGGAAACCATCAAGGTTACGCTTAAACCCAATCCAAGATATCGTTTACATAGTTTAGAAAAAGATTTTAGCGAAATCTTGATTAAAGGACGCCAAGCTCAGGGTAACATCCTGACTAAACGGAATGTTAGCAAAATAACACTGAAAGAGCGTGGAGGCTCCACACTTGGAGGAAGGAAAGTATGGTTTGATGAGGCTGTTTTCCGTTTGAACTATGAAGAAAGAGGTCGTTTCTTAGGGGAATTTGATAGTGATGATAAGATACTAGTAGCATTAGACAATGGTGAATATTATACTACCAACTTTGATTCCACGAACCGGTATGAAACAAACATTGTAAAATTAGAGAAGTTCAATCCGGAAAAGATATATACCGCTGCTCTTTTTGATGCAAATTTGAAAGATTACCCGTATTTGAAACGCTTTTGTTTTGAAGAGTTCAACAACAGACAGAATTATTTAGGTAATACTAAAAGTAAACTGATTTTTCTTACAGATGTGCTTTATCCAAGAGTTAAAGTAACTTTTGGTGGAAAAGATAAAGAACGCGATCCCTTAATCTTAGATGTGGAAGAATTTATTGGTGTAAAAGGATTCAAAGCTCGTGGTAAAAGAATAACCACTTTTGAAGTGGAAAAAATCGAAGAAATAGAACCTATTAAATATCCTCCTGCAGAGAAGGAAAAAGAGGAAGAGGAACCAGACGATGCTCCTAAAGATACAGATGACAATGGACAAATGAATTTATTTTAGGTTAATGTAATAAATGGCCTATGCAAACTAAACAGATTTTACTACTAGCGCTATTGTTTGGGTATTATTCAATAGTACTATCGCAAGAGGTTAAAGTAGACTCACTTGAAGCTCATCGATTCGTAACCCGATCGTTAATGTATGGCATAGGCTACTCCAATATTTTTGATGATTATCTATCTCCACAAGAATATAAAGGTGTAGATTTTAGAATATCAAGAGAAACTATGCGAATGTCAAAATTCAATCCCAATGTTTCTGTTCAAAACTTTTTTCAGGCTAATATTTCATACGCACATAACAAGGCTGACAATAATAACACTTTTGGAGGATTAGTGAACTGGAACTACGGATTACATTACCAATTTCATTTAACAGATAATTTCAAACTTTTAGCAGGTGGATTAGCCAATGTCAATGGTGGTTTTGTTTATAACCTTCAAAACAGTAATAATCCGGCCTCAGCCAGGGCATACATTAATATGGATGCATCGGGAATGGCTATCTGGACCATTCGCATAAAAAACAGGCCGGTTAAACTTAGATACCAGTTGAATGTTCCCATTATGGGGGTTATGTTCTCCCCTCATTATGGACAATCCTATTATGAAATCTTTTCTTTAGGAAACAAAGGAGGTGTAGTTCGTTTCACCTCGCTGCATAATCACCCTTCATTAAGACAAATGGTTTCATTTGATTTTCCGATTGGGAAAACACAATTACGATTAAGTTATCTGTGCGATATCCAACAAGCTAAAGTGAATAAAATAAAAAGCCACACCTATTCCCACGTCTTTATGGTAGGTTTTGTAAAAGAAATCTATCGGATACCGGGAGGAAAGAAACGACAAAAATTAGTTAGTAATTCAATTCAAGCTTATTAATCAGAGGTTATGCAAATAAAAAAGCAACTGTACATCTACCCTATGCTAGTCGGCTTGTGTTTCCTCTTTTTCACCGGCTGCATTAGAGAAGACAAATACAATAATGATCCTGAAGGGAATTTCGAAGCTTTATGGAAAATCATAGACGAGGGATATTGTTTCCTTGAATACAAACAAGTTAATTGGGATTCAATTTACTACGTCTACAAGGAAAGAATTTACCCAACAATGGGTGATGAAGCTCTTTTTGAGGTTTTAGGAGATATGCTTGATGAACTGCAAGATGGACACGTCAATCTCTACTCCTCAGCCAATCAAGCCAGATATTGGAATTGGTATGAAAATTTTCCGCGTAATTTCAGCGAATCTATTCAAGAAGATTACTTAGGCACTAATTATAGAATAGCTGGTGGGGTTAAATACACCATATTAGATGATGGTATTGGATATCTTTATTATGGCTCTTTTATGTCGGGACTAGGAAACAGCAATCTTGATCATATATTAGACTATTTATCCATTTGTAAAGGACTTATTGTAGATGTCAGACATAACGGAGGAGGTATTCTAACTAATTCTACTCGTTTTGCATCACGATTTACCAATGAGAAAACATTAGTAGGTTACATAAAACACAAAACCGGTCCGGGGCACAACAGCTTTTCCGACCCTAAAGCCATCTATATAGAGCCAAGCAAAGGAATACGGTGGCAAAAGAAAGCGGTTGTATTAACCAATAGAAGGACTTATAGTGCTGCTAACGATTTTGTCAATAATATGCGCTACTGCCCTAATGTAACCCTACTTGGAGACAATACAGGAGGAGGCTCCGGACTTCCATTTACCTCCGAGCTCCCTAATGGGTGGGGGGTACGCTATTCTGCAAGTCCTCATTTCGATGCCGATATGAATCACATAGAATTTGGTATTGAACCGGACATTAAAATTGACATGAAACCCGAAGATGAAGCCAAAGGGAAAGATACCCTTATTGAGGCAGCCAGAAATTTCTTGAATAAAAATTAGCCCTTAAGTTTGTCAAACAAAAAATTGTGTTTATCTTTGCAACGCTTAACCATAAAAGCGCTTATTGCGGATGTGGCGTAATTGGTAGCCGCGCTAGACTTAGGATCTAGTGTCGAGAGACGTGAAGGTTCGAGTCCTTTCATCCGCACTGGATTTTTCCAAAAGAGCAAAACTCTGAAAATCACTTGATTTTCAGAGTTTTTTTATTTCCTAAAATTGAGATGCAAAGCGAAAAACGGGGTTTATACCGACTAATTCGCCACCAAGTCATAACCTATTTAAAATTCAAAAAAACAGGTCATAATCTAGTAGCTTGAGTGTTTCATCTCTCTTTTTATTGGCCTTTTTCCTAGCATCTCCAAGAGCTCAAAAGAGCAGCTTTTAAACAAAAAACAGGGCTCACAGAACGAAAAATAAATCAAAAAGAAAAAACACTTTTACCTATCTGTATTATCCAAAATAATCGGTGATCTAAAAATGGTTCCTTCTTTCAATCGTTCTCTTTATTCTATTATCAAGACTTGTTAACAGCCCTTTTTCCTAAGATATATCCACTCTTTATTACGAATCAAATGCTAATCCTGCCGAGTTCGGTAAAATAGCCACCCATGTAGAGCAACTATTTTACTGAGAACCTGACATTTTGAAGACCGTTACCTCAATACCCGGAAGGATATGTACGAATCGATTATGACGCATAAGGAATGAGGAGGAAAAGAATCATTGTCCTCTCAATATTTCTTTTTAAGGACAAAAACTACCGCTCTCCTACTCCATATACTATTGATTCTCAAAAAACATTTTAGAAAAACGTGCAGCTTAACCGGGTATGTCAATCAATTTTACTATGTTTACCTCCTTAATTACAAAATCAATCTGATATTAATTATATTATCCTTATTCCTCAAATAATCTACTTCAAGAGACCTTCACAAGTTTAAATAAAAACCACTATTACTGATTGTATGAAACAACGATTATATCTATTATTCTGCCTGATTTTTTTTTCCATAAAGTCTATAGCACAAGATAGGGAACTGATTAATTGGCAAAACTTCTGCGATTCCACTTTTGTTTTCCAGGTAACAGAGAAAGAAGCAGAGCAGTTTCTAAAAGAAGGAGAGAGTAAAAAGCTTATAGATAAGCTACTATATAATCACGTTGCCACCTTTAAGGGAATATGGGATGATGCACCTAAGCAAGGTCACTTTATATACGCTAACATCAATCAAAATAAAATTGATTTCAGATATGTTCCACAAATTCCTTTCCAGGTATTCCTATTCAAAGAGTATGGCTTATTGACTCTTCAGGTAGTAGATGAAAAAGGAGAAATCCGTAAAGATGCAAAAGTAAGAATCCAAACCGGACGTTGGCGACTTTTTGACTCATCAATCAGCTTTGATGATAATACACAAACCTATAGAATCGATGACTGGTCTGAAAACACGAATCGCATACTCACCATCAAGTTAGATAAATTCAAAGTGTTTTTTGATCTTAAGAAACATTTAGTGAATCCTTGGTATAATTACAACTATGGAGAATCTTCATCTGGTTCCAGCTTTTATAGTTATATGATTACGGACAAGAACAAATACAAGCCTAAAGAAAAAGTAAGATTCAAATCCTATGCTTTAAAAGGCAATAAAAGGCCGATAAAAGATAGTCTTGAAGTATGGATGGAGACAGAGAATTACAACTACAAGAAAATAACGGCTGTCTCACCCTACAATCCGGGAGGTTTCGCGGGAGAGATCAACTTACACGATTCGTTGAATTTAAAGTTAGACAGAGATTACTATATCCAACTGCGTGACAAGAAAGGGAGAATTGCTGCATCGACAAACTTCCGTTACGAGGATTATGAGTTGTACGATAATAAAATGGTAGCTAAAGTAAATCCTATTCACTATTTCCCTGAAGAGAACTCTTTAGAGATAAAAATAACTGATGCCAACGGACTCATCATGCCTGATATGAAGGCCACAGTCACTATTACAAGGGGCAATGTAAACCAATCTTATGTCGATTTATTAATTGTACCCAGACTTATTCATCAGGAGACGATAGAATTAGATAATGCTAAAACAACAAGCTATAAGATACCGGCAAGTCATTTTGATAAAACAGATGCAAGTTATAAGGTTAGCGTTGAAACCATAACGAATGACGGACAACGTTTGACATACAACCAAACGGTTCAGTTCTATAAATCCCACTATACTATAACAAGTGAAACTTCAGGAGATAGCATTATATTCAAATTCTTTGAATTGGGAAAGGAGAAAAGTGCCATCGCCAGCTTGTATATAAACGATAGTGAAGAAGATCAAGAGATCAAATTGCCATACGCCATAAAGTTTGACCAATCAGTCACAAGGTACACGGTAGATATAAATACTCCTGGAAATTTCACTACCAGAACCTTTCTTACAAGCGAATTTAATAGCAAGCTGGCTATAGAAGGTGGACTGATTAAAGATTCATTGAAGCTTGAGCTAATGAATCCTTTAAATTTGGATCTTAGTTGGTTTTTATACCAGGGTAATCAACTACTAACCAAGGGGTATGGAAAAGAATTCTCTTACGAGCAGGCTTATATAGATCAGGATATAACTTACTATCTGGAAATGTTTTATACGCTTGGTGACGAAGAACAGGTGTTTCGAAAAGTGTATGTCCCCCAAAAAGAATATTTGAACATTGAAACCAATTTACCGGACAGGGTTTATCCGGGACAGACCCTAAACACACGAATAAAAGTATCGGATAGCAGAGGTAAAGGTGTAAAAGAGGTAGATTTGACAGCATTTGCATACAACTCTTTATTGAACTATTATGTTCCTGACCTTCCTTACTATGGCAGAACGCCTAAAGGCAGAGAACAAAGGAACTCCTATTCCATTGATAAAAGAAGTGTCAACTATACCCTCTATTTAACCCAAGAAAACTACGACTTTTGGGATAGAATAGCAGGGCTAAATAAAATGCCTTATTATCAGTTTACCTATCCCGACCCAAGACTTCATGAAGGCTTGTCCTTCTCACCCAGTCAGGCGGTCTCCCATCTTGACACTCCATATCATGATATCTTCAAGTACACCGTAAATACCCCGGAAGGGACCACTGAATTTGCTCCTTATGTCATGAAAGATGGGAAGCTGCAAGAGATCTATGCCATCGTACTTGACGGAAATCCAGTATACTTTTCATGGGTGCAACAACCACAAGCCTATTCCTTCTTGACAGAAAGCGGCAATTATCATAAGCTGATGATCCGCCTTTTTGATCGGGCAATCATCATAGATCAATATGCCTTTGAGAAGGGCAAAAAAACGATAATGAGTATCAACCTGAATAATATGCCTAAAAGTAAGCATGTAAGGATGATCCAATTGAATACTCGTGATGAGTATGGACAATACCATCTGACTAATAATGAGAAAGAGGAATACAATAAATACATTGCACGAATGCCTGTTGATGCGGATAGATACTTCTATTTACAACAAGCAGGAGTAAAATATCCGATCCACCACCCTAAGCTGACCAACTATAACTCGAATAAATTGGTGGGTCCTCTGAATAATGGAGTTTATCAGTATATGGATGGGATAGAATATTTTCATGAAGGAGGTTTTTCCTATAAATTCAGCAAGAATGTTGTTTATAAATATCCTGCAAACAATTATCCTAATACGTTAATCAACATAGAGAGCTTGAACTTCAATCAATTAAATGACTTCAATCTAACACCTAAAGAGTTCGAAAACAGAATAGGTGTCGTATTGACGGAGGAGAAATGGTTCCCAACAACTATTAGTCTTGAAAACACAAGGATCCATATACCAAAAGACAAAGAAGAATCCGGTGTCCGTAGTTTAGTTATGCGAAATAGGGAGACTTACAAATTATTTGTACCTGCGTACAAACGAAATATCATTAACTATAGTTATTCAAGAAACCATAATTACCTTTTTGGAATCGACAAGATGGACTATGGTGATTATGATGTATTTGTATTATATGAAAATGGCAATTATCTAAGATACGACAGTGTCCCTTTCTCGAAAGACACCTATATTGAATTAAAATTGAATAACTGCATAGAACATCCAAGAGATTTCCTCTCGTCGAAATGGCTTGAATATGTAATCTATTCGGATCAATACAATTACCAGTTCGATACATCTAACAGATATCCAACCTCACCCCGGACTCTGTACACGCGTACGACTTTTAATTCGGCCAATGATGTTCAAGGATTAATAGTGGATAGTCACGGACAACCTCTGATTGGGGCAACCGTACATATAAAGGACACTCGTATTGGAACGATGACTGACATTGATGGAAAGTTCGTTCTTGATCTTCACGGCTTTGAAAACACCCTGATATTCTCCTATATCGGTTTTGAAACCAAGGAAGTCGAGGTGCAAAGGGGCACAACGATCCATGTAGTCCTTGAGGAAAGTCATATGCTGCTGGAAGAAGTGGTGGTATCTGGGTACGGATTACAAAGCAGAGCTAGTATGACTAGTGCTGTATCCTCAATGAGCCATACGGGTAACGCTTCTTCTGCTCCCGAAGAGCATTTAGAGGAAAATGACGACTATGAAGAAGTGGATGCTGAGGAGAAATTATACGAAGAACTCATGCAACTTGACGGTTTACGAACCAATTTCTCTGATGTCGGTTTCTGGGAGCCGGCTTTAATAACCAACCGTAAAGGTGAAGTTGATTTCTCTGTAACCATTCCCGACAATATCACACAATGGAATGCGATGATTTATGCCATGAACAAGAAACTGAAAACCGGAACAACCCGCAAAAGCATAAAGTCGTACAAACCACTAATGGCTGAGCTCAAGACTCCCCAGTTTTTAGTAGAAGGAGATATCAGCTACTTTGCGTCAACCATCAGGAACCATACAGACAATAAGGAAATAATTGGAGAAGTCTCTTTTGTACAAGCAGGAGATACGCTTCAAGCCAAACCCATACAGTTTGAGGCTTCGTATCAAGACCAACTGCGAGTTGAAGCATCCAATACGGATAGTTTAACTGCCATTTACCGCTTTACACGTAATGATGGATACTCCGACGGTGAGCAACGAGTTCTTCCAATCATTCAACAAGGTACAGAGATTGCCGAAGGGAGCTTAGACTTCTTTCGGAATAATGATGTGAAAAGTATTTCTCCTCAAGCGAACGAAGAAATCCATGTTTCGATAGCAGGCAAGCAACTAGACATCTATATGGATGCGACTTATTATCTTACCGGATACAAATATGCTTGTAACGAGCAATTGGCCTCTAAATTAATCGGTCTTCTAAATTACAAACTCTATAAACAATTCCTATCAGAAGATTTTAAGCATGATAAGCAAATCATGGAAATTGTGAATCGCTTGGTGAAGAATCAAAACGAGGCAAAGCTTTGGTCATGGTGGGGAAGAGATTCCTCAACCTCTTATTGGATGTCAGCACATATTCTCAGAGCCTTATACATGGCTAAAGATGCAGGATATCAAGTCAACTTAAACATTAAAGCCGTAGAACACGATTATATGGACATCCATCGTTTTAAAGGAACCACATTGCATGACATTGATGTTTTGAGTGCCCTGGTCGATTGGGGCGCAAGACAGAATTATGAGGATATCATTGAGCTATTTGAAGAAAAGATCGCAGAGATCGAGATAAGAGAAGATTCATTGGTGAGAATATACGAAAGGACAAAAGACCCACTGAAATATGCCCGTCGAAATTCGTACCTGAAGGAAAAGCTATTATTGACCGAAATGCGACAAAAATTAAATCTAGAGTATGATAGATCATTGCTTACCAATAATCTAAGAAAAGATGTGTTAGGGAGTATCCGGGTGGTAGACACATTACACTCCAATTACTGGTATAACAATGCTGATGCCTCTAACGTTATTGCTTATCGTATTGTAAAGAATGATTCCAGCTTGATGCAGCATAAGGAAGCTATGCAAATGCATATACTAGGAACCAAACGATATGGATGGAATACCTACCAAGCCTCTTCGGCAGTAATGAGCATACTGCCGGATCTATTGGCTGAATCTGCCGGCAAAGAGAATCAAGCAACGATAATGCTAGCAGGAAAAGAAAATAAAACGATAAACCAATTCCCATATGAAACAGTAGTAAAATCGGGAGAGAACTTACGAATAAAGAAAGAAAGTGGAACACCTCTGATCTTTTCTTCCTACATAATCAAAAGGCAAAAGGAACAACGTCTTGGAGATGCATTTGAAATCACAACATCATTACCTGTCCATTCGCTCCGGAAAGGAGTTCCTGTAACCATGACGGTTACCGTTCAAGTAAAAGAAGAAAATGCCGAACATATCATTATCGAAGTACCTATTCCTGCAGGATGTAGTTATGCTAATAAAAGTCAGTCTTATGGGTACGAAGTTCATAGAGAATACTTTAAAGAGTATACAGCTATTTTCTGTGAAAAACTTCCAGTGGGTACCTATAGTTTCTCAATCGAATTACTACCACGCTACACAGGGACCTATACCATCAATCCGGCAAAAATTGAAATGATGTACTTCCCTGTAGTGAATGCCAACAACAACATTCATAGCATCAAAATTGAGTAGAAACAGCATATGAAACATTAAATGAAAAGAGCAGATGATCCACTGATTATCTGCTCTTTTTTTAACTCATTTCTTATTCTTCAGCTTTTACAATAACCACTTTAGTCTGAGCTCCAGAATTGTTTAAGTACTATAAAAATCGTTTCTATTGGAGATAAAACATTAAAAAGAATAGAATATCAAGTTTAAATTTTCGTCTGTCCTTAACTAATGCTATCTTTAGGAGAAATGAAATTGTGACTTGCCTTTTCAAAATCCAAATAAAAGAAACAACTAACCGGTTGTTTAAAGACTCACCTACTTTGGGATCAAAGTGATGATCACTTTCTTAGCTTTAACGATTACTCTAAAGGTATAACGACGAGTTGACTAAAATAAAAATGGCTCTACTCAATGAAAAAAACTGCTCTTATAATCTCTTTTTTGGTTTTTACGCATCTATGTTCAGCACAAACCTATTTGAAAGCTAATCTGGTTTATTGGTCTGTTGGCATCATTAATTTTTCAGTTGAAACCAAACTGGCAAAGAAATGGACCTTAAACTCCGATTGGGTATACTCTCCTTGGAAAAGTATCAGAGGGAATCACTTCAATTTTTTACAACTAATACCTGAAGCACGGTTTTACCCCAAGGGAGCTTTCAAAGGCTTATATTTTGGAGGCTATGGCTCTTTTCAGGCTTTTGATCTTACCAAATGGAATTATTGGAATACAGGTCGTCACCAAGAGGGCTTTGGTCTGTCTTTAGGCGCATCTATTGGCTATTCCTATCGAATTAACTCAAAGATAGGATTGGATGTCTATGCAGGTGCCGGTTGGCAGGACAGCTGGTACAAAGGCTATTACACACAGACCAATGAAAAGTATATTGAATGGAATGGAAGTGGAGAGTGGCTTCCCTATAAATTAGGCATAGCCATTACTTATAGATTATGATGGTTTAATTAAAAAACAGATTTTCCATCATAAGCAATCTCTTTTAATCTATGCACATACCGATAATCACCACCACAACGGGAGGGAGTAATAACTGCTGAAATCATCCACTTGAAATTTGATAAAGAGAATTTATCCTTTTCGTATGACGAACTGAAAAGGACACCTTTTATATTTATCGAGCCTACAGGAGAAAGATTAAGCTTTCAATTAAATCTGGATTCATATTAAAAGCCACTGTATCACGAAAAAGTGAAATCCGTCATCGGTCTGGGAGCGAGCACCCCTCGGTCTGGGTTATAAGGGCCTTCGGTCTGGGTTATAAGAGGGCTCGGTCTGGGACCGATGAATCACCCTATAATAACACTTCCATAAGGAGTTAAAAGTGATAAATTAAAAAGCCTTCTCTCATTACTCGGATCCGTCATTCCCTTCACTCTCTTCATTTTCATCAATTACCTCTTGTATCTTTTCAAACAACGCTTCAACCAATCCTTTTACCGATATCAGTTCACCCTCTTTCACTCTCTTTTCGAGCATCGTCAGGGGAAAAAGAGTAAGGTTACACCCTTGATGATGAAGACATAGATCCCGTCCATACTCATCGCGAACTACAGCCCAACGAAGATTTCGCTCTTTATATTGCATATAATCGCCTAAAGCCATGCCCAAAGATTGTAATTCATAGCTCTGTTCTGCATCATACACCTCTTTGTCTAATAAATTTTGTATGAACGAAAGCGTTTTATTACGCTGATGAAAATCATCTATTTCCTCCTCTTTAACCGACAGAATTTGGGAAACCCTTTCATAAATCTCTTTATAATCGGAATATTTGGGTTCGAAAAGGGTCATCTCATCCGGATTAATCTCCTTCAGGGAAACAATCATTTGCTCTACCTCTTTTAACGTGTCCATAACTTCCGACGCCTCTTTCTTTTCTAGAGCAGTAGTGATTGAAAGGACGATAAAGCTCCATTTATATCCTACTTCGTAATGAAAGGTGATGCTTGATTCCTCTTCAGACTCAACGACATATTGATAAAAACTCTTGTCGCCTACCTTTTTGACGGAGTACCCCTCTTCCTCCCCTCTTTGAATGACATAATGAAATAGTTTATCTACAGCTGCCCCCTCTTTGGGTTCAACCGATAATACGCTCCATCGAATTACAAGGCCATTCTCCTCAGCTGTATACAAAATAACGGTCTGATCATCATCTTCCCAATCGGAATAATAGTAATCCGGAACTTCAATAGACTTCAAGCCATTTCCAACTTCAACTAATTTCATACTTTACAGGTTACAGTTACTATTTAGCTAATTTCTTTACAAGATAGTTTAATTTGTTTTCTTTTACCTCATCTATCTACCTCTAAGGTAAAAATATTTCAGAATTAGAAGAGACAACTAAAAGCTTTTTGTTATCTTCCATTTCATTTCATAGAATTCATTAATGGCAGATAAACACTATATGATACCCGGAATCATGAAACACTTTTTTATACTAGTTATACCCTTGTTATATCTTGTAACAGTACCTTGTCACAGTCAAAGTGCAATCCATTTTAAATATGAATGCTCCACCGATTTTAAAGATACCATACACTCACAGATCACTTTATTACATCCTACCGGAAAAAACCAAACCTTATATAATGACACGTTAAAAGAATGCGCTTATAATCTACAAGAAGCAATCATTAAAGGTACTTATACCCTTACAGTTTGTTTTCGTTCTACTAAATATGGAATAGATTCCCTGGAATATAAATTCTCGACTCGTGGAGAAGAAAAGGAGATGGATATAAATGTGGATTTCAGACTCGACATTGAGCATTATAGACAGAATGGAAAATGGGGCATAAAGGAAACGCATCCAAAAGGATATATTGAAATTTGCAAATACTACAATCCTCCACAAGCAATAGAAATCAATTATGCACCCCACATAAAATCAACACCATATTACAAAGGCCCTTTCTTCATCGTAAGAAATAACACCACCGATACCATTTACGGAAAATACTTACCGGGCTATCTATGGGGAAGCCTTACACTCTTAACTCCTGATTCCATAGAAAACAAAGCAGTCATCGGTGGAATTGACTATAATTTTGCCCCAGAGCCACCACTACTGCCTAATTCTGAAAAAACAGCTTTAGTCGGTTCGTTTGGATACTTTCATAAAACACCCAAAAGTAAATACCTCTATACACTTCTATTTTCCAAAAAACCTCAAGCCAGAGGATTTTCCAAATATTTAGAAACAAAACATTTCATTTGGTGGGTCGCTTCAAAGGAATATTATAAACTGGAATATGAATTTGAAGTTAAATAGCCTGTATCTCAATAAAATTGAATTTAACTTATCTAAATTCAATTTTATTCTTTACAAGAACCAAAATCAACCCTATCATCCCTCTTTTGTTTTTAGAACAAATGAGGTTTCGTTATTATTTTAAATAAAACCGATACATAGAACCACTGTACCCTTAATATTACGCAATCCAAGGACTAAAACCAATCTACACTCAAATAGTTTCGAAACACAGTTTTGAGATACTTTTTCTATTTTATTTTGATTAATCGTTTTTTTATATCGAATATGTTACTTATCAGCAATATTATGTTATTAAACACTTTCGCCTCGAAACTTTTTTAATTTTTTTTTTATACATTTGTGAATAACACAACCTGATCTTGGAACAGTTACCTTACATAAACCTATGAATTTCAAAAAACACGAATAAAATGGAAAAATACATTTTAGCCTTTGATGCAGGGACTACAAGTTCCAGAGCTATTGTCTTTAACCGTAAAGGAGAAATTTGCTCTATAGCACAAAAAGAGTTTGCACAAATCTTTCCCAAGAGTGGATGGGTAGAACACAATCCGCATGAAATATGGTCATCGCAAGCAGCTGTTGCTGCGGAAGCCATTACTCAGATAGGGATTAATGGTAGTCATATTGCAGCTATTGGCATAACGAATCAAAGAGAAACCACCATTGTATGGGATAGAAAAACAGGAGAACCCGTTTACAATGCCATTGTATGGCAAGATAGAAGGACATCAACCTATTGCGACCAATTAAATGCAGAAGGAAAAACGGCATATATACAGGAAAAAACAGGGTTGATCATTGATGCTTATTTTAGTGCGACAAAGATTCGTTGGATACTGGAGAACGTAGAAGGGGCTCGTGAAAAAGCAGAAAAAGGAGAACTTGCCTTTGGAACGGTTGACTCTTGGATTGTATGGCAGCTAACACGTGGAGAAAGACATATCACAGATGTATCCAATGCATCACGCACCATGCTTTACAATATCCACTCCTTGGAATGGGATAAGGATTTATTGAAACTATTTGATATTCCGGAGAGCATGATGCCTGAAGTATGTGCTTCGAGTGAAATATATGGACATACTAAAACCACGATCTTTGCAACTAAAGTACCCATAGCCGGTATTGCCGGAGATCAGCAAGCCGCTCTTTTTGGACAAATGTGTTCCGAACCGGGAATGACTAAAAACACATACGGAACAGGTTGTTTTATCTTAATGAATACCGGAGAAACTCCTGTTGTTTCTAAGAATAACCTGGTTACCACCATAGGTTGGAAAATAAAAAACAAAGTAACTTACGCATTAGAAGGTAGCATCTTTGTAGGAGGAGCTATTGTACAATGGTTACGAGATGGCTTAGGCATTATTCAATCTTCATCTGAAGTAGAAAAACTGGCGCTTACCGTACCCGATAATGGCGATGTTTATTTTGTGCCTGCATTAACCGGTTTAGGAGCCCCACATTGGGATCAATATGCACGAGGAACCATTGTTGGTATTTCAAGAGGTACGACTACCGGACACATTGCACGTGCTGCATTAGAGGGTATTGCCTATCAAACCATGGACGTAGTGAATGCCATGGTTCGCGACTCAGGGGTTCCTCTCAAAGAATTACGTGTAGACGGAGGGGCCTCAAATAATAATTTATTGATGCAATTCCAAGCTAATTTATTGGGTAAAAATGTAATCAGACCGCAGACCACAGAAACGACAGCTCTCGGGGTAGCATACCTTGCAGGCTTAGCGGTAGGTTATTGGGAAGATTTAGATGAAATAAGAAAACAATGGCATATAGATACTAAATTTATTCCTAACCAGACTCAAGAGATGGAACAAGCCAAGAAAAAATGGCATGAGGCTGTTAAACGCTCTACTAATTGGGCTAAGTAAGATAACATAAACTGATTAACATATTTACTTAAACAAATGGAACAAGCTTTAATTTTTGAATTTGTAGGAACAGCCCTTATGATTCTACTCGGTTTGGGTGTAGTTGCTAATGTGGTATTACCCGGCACCAAAGGACATGGATCCGGTTGGGTTGTAATTACCTTTGCGTGGGGATTTGCAGTTTTTGTTGGGGCTTATGTTGCTCAGCCTTCGGGTGCCCACTTAAATCCTGCTGTAACTTTAGGGCTGACCCTTGCCGGACAATTTAAGGGTAATGTAATAGGATATATCATTGCACAGATGTGCGGAGGGATGTTTGGTGCATTTTTGATGTATTTTTTCTATAAACCCCATTTTGATCTGGAGGAAAACCCGGATGATAAATTAGGAGTTTTTTGCACCATCCCTGCCGTAAGATCTTATGGCTATAACTTTTTAAGTGAATTCATAGCTACGTATGTGTTGGTAATCGGTATTCTATATGCGTCTCAATCTCAAATAGCCGGCCCTTTTCCGGTTGGTATTCTAATTGCCGCAATAGGTATGTCTTTAGGAGGAACTACCGGTTATGCCATGAATCCTGCACGTGATTTAGCTCCTAGAATTATTCATTTCTTCATGCCGATCAAAGGAAAAAGAGACAGTGACTGGGCTTATTCCTGGGTACCGTTATTAGGCCCTCTATGTGGAGGCATATTAGCCGGATTAACTTTTGCCTTAGTTAATTAAAACCTCTAATTCAGAATCATTAATTTCATTAACCAAAATATCTATTATGAAAAGAATTAATTTTATTCCGAAATCGCTATTATTAATAGCTGTAATGCTCATTTCAGTTTCAGTAACCAGTTTAGCACAAACCTATCGTTATATTAATGGTTGGTCTAAAGAGGTAAACGACAAAATTGAAAGCTTCTTAAATTCTACTATTGTTAACAAAGAAAGAAAGGTCGCCATTTTTGACTGTGACGGAACTCTTTTTGGACAAGCTCCTTTCTATTTAGCTGACGAAGCACTATATGAACATGCAGTAAAAACCTATAAAGGGAAAAATGATAAATTATCAAAAGAGAAATGGGCTATCATCGACAATATGTTACATGGTGATGATAACGTAGGTATGGGATATGTAGAAGCTCGTGTAAAATACTTTGCAGGTTTAACTCCGGATGAAATTGGACGTATAGGTAAGGATTGCTTCCACGAAAAATACCAGGGAAAATTCTATCCTGAAATGAAGGAATTTTTAGCAAATCTGGAAGAGTACGGAATTGAAATCTGGGTAATGACCGGTTCTCCTGAGTTCCTTTATCAAACTTTTGTTCACGAAGAATTAGGTATTCCTGTAGATAGAATATTAGGTGTGAAAACAATTGTAAGAGATGGCGTTACAACCTCTGAAACAGTGCATCCTGTCACTCAGGACTGGGGCAAGTCGGAAACTATTTATACCACCATCAAAGCTCGCCCAATTATTGTTGCCGGAAATAGTCGTGGCGATATGGAGATGATGGACGAATCGGTAGGTATGAAACTAATTGTAAACCCTGATAATAGTAAGATAGAAACTACACATGCAGGAAACATGAAAGGTATGACAGTTAAACAATACTGGGACAAAGATCCTAAGGCTATTGAAGTACGCTGCCATGATGTTCCGGAAGGAGATTACAAATGGGTTAGCGAAGAGCTGGGAATTAAACCCAACAAATCGAATCCTAAGAATAACTAATGCTATTTTAAAAACATTATCCAAACCGGAATTTAGTATAAGAACTATAATGATATTTATTCCTAGAATTCAAGAAATGCATCTAAGATCCAACTTTAAAGATTGAATAGTAGATCAAGTTAATCAGATAATGTTTTTTGGGAAACAGGCTAAATAAGATATTCTTCGGTTATCATTCAAACTCAACAGATTAATCAATGACTTAACAGTTCTCTTATTGATTTCTGCTGGTAGTCGTTTTCTATTCACCCAGAATAGGTTTTTAATGATAAAAACTCTCTAAGTAATAATAACCCTAGAACTTTATTAGCCTGTTTTCATGTTTTTATACCACTTTTCAGATCATATATCTAAAAGATCAAGTTGAATGTCATTCAAGCTTGTAATGACCTACAACCTCTTTAAGAATCCAAGTATTTTCCGTTTTCAAGACTTACAGATTGCATAAGTACAAATCTAAATCTTATTATAGTACGCGCCCAGTTTTGAAGATCATAGAACAAAAAACGAGTAAATAATTACCCTTTTACTATCTCCTATTC
>FZPS01000197.1_pt90 | contig 34725 bp, 27 predicted proteins | sample 1817821 | NCBI WGS metagenome assembly FZPS01 (sample SAMEA104158645, study PRJEB21678) | metagenome | place: Germany | collected 2015-04-21
ATATTGATTTTATCTCCAAAAAAACTTTTATATCTTACCGCCGTCGAATCGCTATTTAGTAAAACCACGTCAATATTAAGTTTTGTCTTCTTTTTATGAGAAAGTTTTAACTCTGCTATTTTTAAAATATGTTTGAATTCATAGTCATTTTGAGGCAATGAATAGCCAACAAAAATCCATTTATCTGAAAGTGCAAGGGATTTTTCTGCTTCAGCCCAAATATTAGAAAAAGAATTAACTTTAAAAGAATTTCTGTAGCTTTGAGTGGCTATATGAGATGATAAAACATTCCCACATCTAAAACATTTTTTATTATCTATATTATCATAATTTATATTTACCCCCTCCAAATCCTTTAAAAGCATTATATCCATCTTAGTAAGGCCTATTCTTTTAAGGGGAGAAATGCTGCTTTTTAAGTCATTTACAAGTACCCTGCAATTATTGCAGTACATCCAGTTACAGGAACCATGTACTTTTAAAACTTTTACCATCTTGCTTATTTTTAATAAATTATTGGGCCTTTTTATTTCCTCTCCACCATTTGCATAATCTATACCTATTGTCTCTTCTAGTTCATAAATATACTTTTCCAATATGGTGTCCCAATTTAATACCACAAAATCCACTTCATCATATCCTCTTAAAAGCACCCTTACAAACTTAGCAGTATGCTTTGAATACTTATAAAATCCTTCAAGTATTGATATAATCCTATATACAACAATTTTTCTAATCACCTCTAAATGTGCATAAGAATACTCTGCCCCAAGATTATGCCCTGAATTAATTGCTATATCAATGGAAGTTAATATATCCTCCAACTGTGGACATGTATTCCCTTTTGAGTATCCAAAAACATTTTTCATGTATCTTTCTATTATTTTGCTAACTGCCTCGTCAAAATCACCAATAGCATAATCTTCTATTAAATAATTAGAAAACTCCAACTGTACAGGCACTCCGGAATTTTTTGAAAATCCTGCACCAAGTATAACTGTAGTTTTATTAGGCAAAAAGACTGCTCTCCTTTCTTTTTAAAAAAATTCTTCCATTTTTTATTAATTAAATTATTAGCTTTAAAATTAACTTATTAACTAAAGTATCTGCAACTAGCTTTAATATTATTATTTTCCTTAAAATCAACTTAAAAATTTTGGTATAAAAAAATCTTCACTTTATAAAGTGAAGATTTTTTAAACTTATATAAACTTAATGTTTATCTTATATTTTATCCAGCAAAAATTCTGCTAAATCTATTAATACATTTGCTTTTACTTTGTCAACTTTACCTTCTTCCAGTATATCAATATATTCATTATATTTTTCCATAAAATCAATCATTTCCTCAGCTTTTTTGTAGCCCTTCCTCTTTCTTTCTAAATGCTTGTCTTTAAACTTAATCTCTATCTTAATTTTCATAGTCTTTTTAATGTACTTTTCCATATTATCCAAAATGGACTTTCCTATCATTTGATATCCTGTCATTTCTAAAGCCCTTGCTGCAGTATATGCTTCAACCATCTCAAAATCCCCTTCTAAAATAGCTAACATAAATACCTCTTGAGCTTTTACTGCAGGTCTTATAATATCCTCTGCTATGTTTATGCTGTCTCTTAGTATATTCAAATTCATCTTAGCATAATTTATCTGCATGGATTTTATAGTTGGGAAAACTATTGAAATTTCTATTAAGCTAAAGAATTCCCCTGATGGATCAATATGGTTTATTGGATTATTACCACAATAAGTATATTTGTGTAATGTCCTTGGGTCATATACAACTCCCGGATGTGTATCCATACTTATAAATCTTCCGGAAGAAGGATCATACCATCTTGCCCTTAGATAGTAGAAACCAACATTAGCATCATACTGCTCTCCTGCAAAAAGGAATTCATTAACTGTTTCCCCTTCTCTAAAGAGTATTTCCCCAAAAGCATCATAGTGGTAACTATCAGTAATATTTCCATTAGCATCTGTAAGCAGTCTTGTACTTCCTAGTCCATCAAACAGATAATAACTAATTTCATCTCCTCTTTTTTGACTTATTAAGTCATCACCATAGGTATATCTTACAATTACTTCTCCTTCTTTGCCTATTTTTTCTAATATCTGAGAGTGTTCCACATTGCTATCCACTATATAAATGCTTTCAATTCCATCAGTTATTTCTTTAATTTTTATACCATCCACATCATAAAAGTACTCTGTTTTTTCTGTTGTATCTCCATCTTTTAAGGTAATAGCACTTATTAATCTGTTTTGATAATCATAAACATACTTTTTAGAATCTATGTCCCCTGTTTTTTCAATGAGATTTCCATTCTTATCGTATGTATATTTATACTCTCCATCCTCTGTCAATCTGTCATTATCATCATAAACATACAATGTTGTAACATCATTATCTTTTTTAGACAATCTGTTTCCTACTTTGTCATATTCGTAATAAATAACCCTACTGTCAGAATCAGGCTCTTTTATTGTTTCAGTAACAAGACGGTACAAGTCATCGTAAACATACTCAACCACTCTTCCGTCATTTTCAGTAACTTTAGTTCTGTTTCCAGCTGCCCCAAGCTCATACTTATATGAAGATAAAATATCTCCAGAAGTATTCTTGTTTACCAGCCCTACCAGCCTGTTTAACTTATCATATTCATACTCTGTAATGGTATCGTTGGCATTTATAATGCTTTTGCGGTTGCCCACTGAGTCATATGTATACATTGTCTCATTTCCTAAAGCATCAGTAACCTTTACAAGCCTGTTTAAAGCATCATACTCATAGGTAGTTTTACCATTAGTAGTTTTTACACTTGTTTTGTTACCAACTCTATCATAACTGTATTCAATCCATGACCCGTCAGGATTTTCTACTTTTACAAGCCTATCCATTAAGTCATATTGATATTTTGTAATTCCTCTTAAGTCCTGTACAGTTTCATACATTCCTGACTTTGTATAGGTATATACCTCCGCAGAACCGTCTTCAAATTCTTTTTTAACAACTCTTCCATTAACATCATACTCATATTTAATGGTATTTCCGTTAAAATCAGTATGAGATACTAATCTATCCATTTCATCATATTCAAAAGTTTCAAACATTCCTAAAGGTAAAATTCTCTTTGTTTTTCTTCCCAATTTATCGTATTCGTATCTTGTGGTTTTTTCTTCTGCATCTGTCTGAGCTATAAGATTGTCAAAACCATCATACTCAAAAACAGTTTCACTGCCCATAGAATCTATTACTTTTGTAATGCTTCCTTTCACATTATATTCAAATGCTGTAACTTTTCCTGCCTGATCTGTTTCTGATATTTTTTTGCCAATTTTATCATACTCATATAGTTTAAAAGTACCATCTTCATATGTTTCTCGTGTTATTCTTCCAAATGCATCTCTTTCATAGTGTATTTCATTTCCATTTGCATCTTTTATCTTTATTACTTCGCCTTTTGGATTGTATTCATAATATGTTATATTTCCACTTGCATCTTTTACAGATGTATTTCTTCCTGCATCGTCATATTCATATATAGTCTCGTTTCCATTTGCATCTGTTTCTTTAACAAGTCTTCCTATTTTATCATATTCTTTTTCTAAAGTAGTTCCATCAGCATAAGTTATTTTTGTAAGTCTTCCTAAAACGTCATAAGTATAAGTTTCTTCTCTTCCTGCCCTATCGGTAAAAGAAGTTTTTTTGCCTTCAATGTCATATTTGTAATTTTCTTCTGTTTTGTCAGGATATATGATTTTTGTAACATTTCCCATATAATCGTACTCGTATTGGGTTATATTTCCACCCTTATCAATAGTACGTGATTTCAGACCCACTGAGTTATATTCTGTTTTTTCACTGTTGCCATAGCAGTCAATGGTTTCAATTACTCTGTTCATAGAATCATATACATAAGTAGTTTTTCTTTCTTCTTTTCCCTCTGAAGTTTCTACAACAACAGTTGCGCTAATCACGTTTCCATTAGCATCATAGTCATAATTAATCACCACTCCGGAAGAGTCTTTTTGGGAAATTCTGTTTCCTACATCATCATATTCGTATTGTATTACATTTCCAGAACTGTCTTCAATACTTATAATGTTGCCTTCTGAATCATAGGCGTATTTCTGGGTCGCTCCATTAAAGTCTTTAATTGACTTTAAATTTCCCTTTTCATCAAAAGTATTTTCCATTGTATTTCCATTAGCATCTTTTATTGAAAGCAATCTTCCCTTTTCATCATATTTATATTCAACTGTATTTCCTAAAGGATCGGTTTTGCTTGTTAAATTTCCACTCTTATCATATGAATATTTTGTTGTATTTCCTAAGGCATCAGTTTCCGATGTAACTTTGTTACTAGAATCATATGTATAGGAAGTAATATACCCTAAAGAATTTATTTCTTCAATTACATTTCCATTGTCATCATAATAAAACACATTCTGTCTTCCCATTTTGTCTATAACTATTTCCTGTCTTGCATCTATATCCCTTAAGTATTCTATTTTATTTCCGTTGGCATCTATATGTGCTATAATTCTTCCTTCATCGTCATACTCATTACGTGCTGCCCTAACTCCTCTTGGGTCAATTATATCTACAAGTCCATGAGTTAAATTATAGGTAAATCTGCTTGAATGCCCTTCCTGGTCTGTTACTTTCACAAGATCTCCATAATAATCATATTCATATGAAATTGTATTTCCATTTGGGTCTTTAATGGAAACAATTCTGCCTTCAGAATCTCTTTCAAATAAAACACTCTTTCCACTTGAATGAATGATTCCATCTCTTCCTATAGTTATTTCATTTCCATTGTTATCAGTAATGCTCTCTACCCCACTTTTTTTATTAATTATAAATTCAATACCATCAGGGGTTGTAAGTTTAAATCTTATAGGGTCATATACCCTAGCACTCATATCATCGATAAGCTCTATTTTACCTTCAGTTGTCTTGAGAAGTATACAGTCATTATTTTCCAATGCCTCAAGCTTTGAAAATGTTCCATTCTTAGGCAAAAAGCTTACTGTTGTTTGACGTATTGGAATTATCATATTATGGTCAGGAGTTAATTTAACATAAAACTCATCCCTTCTTCCGTCTGGATACGTCACTATTACCTCATGAGGTACTATAGGTACAATATCATATACATCAGTTCCTAAAATTCCACCTTTTGAAATAACTTCAAGCCATTCCTCACCTAAAACACCACTGGTGGTTATTTCAATATTTTTAATTCCTAATGTCCAACCAATACCAAAATCTCCTTTTTGCTTATTCCTGCTATCATACTTTCTGTTTATTGTTATTGGTATACCTGATACAGGTATTGACAAATCTTCAAACTCCATTGTAAAATTGCCCACTTTTGTGTCCCCATCAATTTGCAAAGTGATATAATCTTCTATACACTTTCTATTGGTGTCTTCTGCTGTAAGCTTGATATCATAAAATCCATTTTTCATCATCATCGGGTCAATAGTACCTAATACACCATTTTCAACTGACTCACTGCCTCTGGCAAATTCAATAAAATTATTTGCACCTTTAATTGAATATTCCAGTTTGTATCTTGCAAGTTTTTCGCTTTTTACTGTTCCTGTTATTTCCACTGGCCCATTAATTTTGGAATGGTCTTCAGGAGAATCAATAAACGCAACTAAAGGCACATCCACACCCGTTTCAATAAAACGTACTTCTTTTTTTGAATATCCTACATTTCCAGCTTTATCATATACATAGGCATGCACATCAAAAATACCTGGTATATTTGATGTACGATAAACTTTTCCATCTTTATCCAGTTCAAGTTCAATTTCATTTATAAAAAGCTTTGTGTCCACAACTTCTACATTATCAGTAGCAACCACAGTAATTAAAACATCATCGCCAACACTGGCAGCCTGAGGATTTACAGACAACTCAACTATTGGTCTTTCAGTATCCATTTCTGGCTCTGCTGTTGGCTCTACTGTTGGTTCTACTGTTGGTTCTACTGTTGGTTCTACTGTTGGTTCTACTGTTGGTTCTACTGTTGGTTCTGGCGTTGGTTCTACTGTTGGTTCTGCCGTTGGTTCTGCCGTTGGTTCTGCCGTTGGTTCTGCCGTTGGTTCTGCCGTTGGTTCAATTACAGTTACTTTAAATTCTTGTGTGTCATAAGCCCCTTCAGGGTCTTCAACCTTGATACTTACATCGTATACACCTTTATTTAAAGAAGTAAGAAGCCATTTTACTTCCCCAGTTTCACTGTCAATAGTCATTCCCTCTGGTCCACTTATTATAGAATACTTTAAAACATCACCATCTTTATCATATGCTTCAGCATTATATGTATAAACTCCCTCTGACATCTCTTCAGATGTAAAACCTTCATAAACAACCATTTCCTGCGAATAATTGTAAAACCCAAATTTTCCTGTAGTGTAAGTTTCATCATACAATGAGATATCATCTAAAACTTCACCTTTATGCTTGACAATTATATTAAAATACCCATTGCCGGAAAATTTCAAAGTAAACTCATAATCTTCATAATCCTTATAAGGTATAGTATTATGATAAATTACTTTAACTCTTTCATTTCCCTCTGTCATCCATAAATCGCCGTCTAAAAGAGGTGTATCAGTATTAATTACTTTTACACTCATTCCCTGTTCGCAGGTTCTTCCTTTCCACACTTGGGTAGTCTGCTTCCAATCAAAAAGATAATAATGTCCTTCGTCCTGATAACCAAAGACAAAACCCATAAGGTCGTCATCCTTTGATGTATCAACCCTCCACTTACCATTAATTATACATTTATCCACCTGAATATCACTTAAAAGTGAAGATGGATTTGCATTTTTTGTCTGCATTGCTTTTGTTGGTTCAGAATGTACCCAATTTGGAATATCATCCTCTGTATCAGACAGCTGAACCACAGTCCATTTAGTCAAATCCATTATTTCCCTGTTGTCCTCCACTTTACTAAGAACTACTTCCTTAGCAGGTGTACTTATAAATACAGGGGCATTATTAACTGGAGTCGGCTCTGGTGTTGGCGCCACTGTTGGTTTTGGCGTTGGCTTGGTTCCTCCAGTATCTCCTCCATGGTCATTTGTAGGTGTAGGGCTTGGTTTTGAAGTTGGAACAATTGTTGGCTTTGGTGTCACCTTTGGTGTTGGAGTTTCAGGTGGAGCCAACGGAGGCGTCTCTTCAGGCACTTCAATATACTTAAGCACAACGTTCAACATTTGAACTGCTTCTGCCCTTGTTATTAAATTAAAAGGTTTAAATGTTCCATCAGGATAACCTCTCACTATTTCGTGAGATGCAAGATTTTTTATACTCTGATATGAATACTCAGGAAATGTATCCTCATCTGCAAATTTAACTTCATCTGCACCTTCAAAAAAATTCACTTCAAAAAGTCTTGATACAAGTACAGCTGCATCCTGTCTTTGCATATTTGCCATTGGTCTGAATGCTCCATCTTCATATCCTGCTATCAGACCTTCACTTGCAGCATAAGAAACTGCATTATAAAACCAGTCACTTTTATTTACATCTGTAAAACTATTTCCTTCTACCTGTTTTTTTCTTTAAATATGTTTAGAACCATAGCTGTAAACTCTGCTCTAGTTACAAATTTATCTGGACGAAAAAGTCCATCATCATAACCTATAATCCAGCCTTTAGCCAGAAATTTTTCAATAACACTGCTGCCCCAATGTCCTTTTATATCAGGAAATGACAGCTGGCTTTTGTTAATGTCCTCATTTTGTCCATATGCTGAGTAAGATATCCCAGAAATTAACATAGATAAGATTAGTACATAGGATAATACCCTAATACTTAGTTTCATTTTTCCACTCCCCCAAAAAAATTATTTTTGTATAATTTAATATAATTTGTATAAAATAACACATCAAAAACAGTATTTTTATTCAATAAACAGCACCATCTAAAAGGAATTCTCTAAATGGTGCTATCCCCTCTAACGCATCATTTTACACTAATTTAAGTATAAATCCTTTTAGAAAAAAAAACAAGCTTTTAGAAAAATTATGTTCCCTATTATTTTATTTTTTTAGCTTCATGATATTTGATTTTACATTTGATTTATGTTAGAATTTAAATTATTAGTGGAGGTGATTATAGCTATGCAGTGGCAACCTATTGTTTACTTTTTAGCAGCAGTTGCTTTAATTGGAGTTACATTCTTTTTATTAATGCGTTCTGCTGATAAAAAGCTTAATGAACTAAATTCAAAATCAAAAAAAAGAAGATAGTGTTTAATTGTAAACATCTTGATATAAAATTTTTTTGATGGTATAATTTAAATATAGAAACTAGCTTCATATATAGAGAATATAGAGAAAATCAACTTACTACTATTACTAGTGAAAATATTGCAATCTATAAAATATTATTTTGATATAATGTATAAGTTCAATCATTAATATTTAACATAAAAGCAATTTTTTTAGAGGGGGAGTTGTATGAATTCATCACAACACAGCAAGAAGCTAATTACAAGGTTTAATGAAATCCAAGAGGAGATTCTAAGAATTGGGTGGAATGGCATAATTCAAAAATATCATCCTGATATGAATTGTGACAATCCCAACTCAGCTAAATTATTTAAAATGTACAAATGCATTTACGAAAACATGAAAAAACGTGTTTTTGTAGAAAATCAAAATTAAAAAATTAAAGTGGTTGAAATAATGTTCAACCACTTTTTTTGTTCTTTCATAATTTATTAAAATTCATTAAAATTTCTATTTGTTTTTTTCCACAACAATCCTTGCACCTTCAACTTTTACCACTTTAATTTCAGTATCATTGGGCAAATATTCGCCATCAGTTACAACATCAACTCTTTCCCCGTCAATTAAAGCTGTACCTGCTGGTCTTAATGTGGTTAAAGCCTTGCCGGTTTTTCCTAGTAAATGTTCGTTTCCCGAAGCATTTACATACCCTTCTTCAACTGTTTCAGCTTCAGATAATATAACCCTTTTAAATAAATTGGTTTTTTTGCCAACAAAGTAAAACAATATCGGCACAACCACAATAGCTGCTACTATGGCTATTGTCAAAGTGACCAGTCCTTGCATTAAATCTGGTGCAGACAGTACAATTCCAAGAATTATAGATATAATTCCCCCTATCCCCAGTACACCAAATCCAGGTACAAAAATTTCTGCTATTAACATGGCAAGACCTAATATAAATAAAACTAACGGCCACCATTCACTATAACCTGCAATAGCATTACCTCCAAAATAAAGAACAAAGGAAATTATCCCAACTATACCTGGTAAACCAAAGCCCTGGGTACCAAGTTCAATAATAATAGCAATGGTTCCTATACTAAGAAGCAGTGAAGCCACCTCATAGCTGGTAACAAACTGAGCAATTCTCATAGTAAATGAAAACTCAGTTTCCAAAATGCCTAAACCAGTCCATCCCATCTCTTTTAAAACATCTTCCCTGGTATCAAGTATTGCATCTGCATATCCAAACTCCTTTGCCTGTGAAGCTGTCATGGACAATATTTCTCCTTTTCCCACCAATCCTTCTATTTCTACGTTTTTGTCCACCATCGCCTCTGCAACATCTGTTCTTCTGCCTTTTGCTTCTGCTGTTGACCTAAACTCAGCTTTTACAAAGGAAACTGTTTTTTCATCATTTGGTCTAGGTTCTGCTGCTCCAATCTGACTTCCCGGAGCCATAAAAATCTTATCTGCCGAAATGCTTATAAGTGCACCTGCTGATACTGCCCTGTTTTGCACATAAACAACCACTTCTACATCTGAACTCATAATTGCTTCTGTCATTTTTAATGCTGAATCTACCCTGCCGCCTAGTGTTGTAATTTCTATTATTATTCCCTTTGCTCCTGAATTATTGGCTTTTTGTATCTCATTTGACAAAAAAACCGCCATAGCTGGAGTAATTTCATCTTTTACAGGTATTACATGTACATAATCCCCCGGATTTGCCAAACTAATAGAAGAGGCAAATGGTAAAACCAGACCTACAACTATAAAAACAATTGCCATAATACGTCTAATATTCATAGCCATCATCCCATCTTTTATTTAGTTTAAATCTTGGTAAAACCTCTAAGCATATTATACAAGAAATTTTAAAAATATTCTACTACAAAAGTGAGTACATAAAATAGACATAAAAAAAGAAAGGGGGGGCCCCTTTATGGAAAACTTTCTTCCTGGTATTATTATATTTAAAAACACCTGTTTTTGTTACAAAATAGAAGCTAAAATTAACCTATATGAATAATTTCTGTAGTATAATCAAACAGAACTGCCCTCCCGTCATTTTCAATAAAGTTTACCATATTTGCCATCATACTGTCTGCATGGGAGGATTCATTTGAAACACATGAAATTCCAATAACGGCATTTTTCCAAACATCATTTAACTCAACCTCTGCAACTGAAGCATTAAATTTTGATTTTAATCTTTCCACAATACTTTTTACCACTTGCCTTTTTTCTTTTAGAGAAAATGCACTATCTATATTAAGAATAACTTTACATACTCCGACAACCATTGTATAGCCTCCAATTTAACATTTTATTTATCACCATTATAACTTCAAAGTTATCATTTGTATAGAAAAATTATTTACTATTTGATATAATCATGTGTATAATCCTTTCAAAAGTATAAAGGAGCAAATATTATGGCAAAAATACTTGTTATTGACGATGAAAAAACCATTCTTGAAAACATTAAATTCATTTTAGAGCTTGATAATAATGAAGTTATAACTGTATCTAACGGCAAAGAGGCACTAGAAATATTTAAAAACAATTATTCCAATATAGATGTTGTTATTACTGACATGAAAATGCCTGAAATTTCAGGTATGGAGATACTTAAAGAAATAAAAAAAATAATGCCTGAAATGGGTGTTATTATCCTCACCGGGCATGGGGATTTGGAAAATGCCATCCATGCAATGAAAGAAGGTGCTTTTGAATATCTTAGAAAACCAGTTAATGCAGATAACCTTACAATAGCAATAAATAACGCCATAAGCAAAAAAAATCTTCTCTTAGAAAATGCCCGCATTAACAAAGAACTCCTTGAATATCAAAATTACATGCAAGGACTTCATGATTCTGCACTAAAAATACTTTTAAACATGCTTCCTAAAAACCTTCCTGACATTCCTGGATTTAATTTTTTAGTGGAATATAAAAGCTGTGACAGAGTCGGCGGTGATATGTATGATGTGGCAGACATAGGAGATTATGTATGTTTCTACGTTTTTGATGTATCCAGCCACGGAATTTTAGCTTCGGTAATATCTACAATAATAAAGAGCTTTTTGCAAAATATAGAGTATAATTACAAACAAGGCATTAACAAAAGAAGGTTTCCTGAAATTGTATTAGACCTTAATTTAGAGTTATACTCTAACACTGCTCAAAATATTTTTGCATCACTTTTTTTGGGTTTTATAGACAAAAAAACTAAAACCCTTTACACAGTATCTGCTGGACACATTAACCAATATGTGATACAAAAAGAGGGCCATATTAAATTGGAATCCACCGGTCCTATATTAGGTGTTTTTGAAGATGCAACATATACTTGTAATGTTGTTAAACATTTGAATAAAGGAGATAAAATTTGGCTTTTTACCGATGGAATAATAGAAGTATCCCGTAACAATAAAACATTTGGAGATGAAAATATGCTAAAACTTCTTAACGACTATAAAGAATATTCTCTTTCTGATACTATAAAAAAAATTCTGCAAGTTACAGAGGAATTTTCAGACGGCTCTTGTCATGACGATACGACAATTTTAGGAATTGAGGTTTTATAAAATGGATGCTAACACACATTTCTTTTATTTATCTAAAAGTACACACCCTTTAGGACTTCTTGAAAGTCTTATGATTAGCTCAACTGAATATGCTATTATAGCAACAGACCTTAACAACAGGGTTGTTTTGTGGAATAAAGGTGCAGAAATTATTTACGGTTACACATGCCATGAAATGCTTCAAAATGAACTTCCCACCAATCTACACAAAAAGGGCTCTATTGAAAAAAATCTTCTTTATTTAGTTAACAGTCCGTCAAAATCAAATCTAATAGACTACTCAATGAATGCTGTAAGAAAAGACGGGACACTACTTCCAGTATCCGTTACTGTAACCCCTCGCATAAATAAAAACAACCAAATTGAAGGTCTTCTTATAATGACCCGTGAAATTACAAAATACATTTATCAGGAACAATGCAGAACTGCATTAATTGAAATAGCACATTTAGTAAATTCCAATAAATCAATAGATGAAATGTGCGATGAAATATGTAATACAATAAGTAGTTTTTTAGAAATCTCTTTGGTATTTATCTGCTTATTTGATTCAAGCAATAAAAATTTTCGCATCAATTCCTGTTCAGGCCCTTGTAAAAATTGTAAATTCCATAGCTGTAATTATTACTGCAATGAAAATGATGTTCCCAATGGTGAAAAAAGCTGTTTTAAAACATATACACGACTTACAATTAATTCTACAGACTTAAAAAATCATAAAATTTCAAAATATATTGATAAAAATTATATTAATAATGATAATTTTTCAATAATACATATACCCCTTACTTCTGATGACTCATTAATAGGTATATTACATATTGTTGTATCAACGGAAAGAATAGATTTTTTACTTAAAGAATCCCAGATTTTAAGCCTTATTGCAAATGAAATAACGGCAGGTATCCAAAGAAGACGCCTTGTTGAAGAAATAAAAGATTATGCAGAAAATTTGGAAAAAATGGTTAAAACACGAACTGACCAGTTGCGGGAAAAAGATGCCCAATTAATTCAATCAGCAAAACTTGCAACTTTAGGTGAAATGGCCACAGGAATAGCCCATGAAATAAACCAGCCTCTAGCAGGTATAAGCCTTATAACCCAGGGTCTTATCTTAGCTAAAGTTAGAAATGTATTAAATGATAGACTTTTATTTGAAAAATTAAATGCGATAATTGAACAAACTGAGAGAATTAACAAAATAATCGGCCATTTAAGAACATTTGCAAGACAGTCTGATCAGACAAAAAAAGAAATAGATATTAAAAAACCTCTATTTGATATGTTTAAGCTTATAGGCGAACAGCTTATAAAGAGAAAAATAACTGTAGAAACCAATATTGAAGATAACCTCCCCCCCATACTTGCAGATCATAATAGACTTGAACAAGTATTTTTAAATATTATAACAAATGCAAGGGATGCAATTGAAGAGCTTAGAATGAAAAATCCGGATAAAAAAGACGGGAAAATAACAATAAATGCATATTCTCAAAAAACTACCGTTGTAATTGAAATTATAGATGACGGTATTGGCATTTCTGAAAAAGTCAAAGAAAAAGTTTTCGAACCTTTCTTTACCACCAAAGATGTTGACAAAGGTACTGGACTTGGACTTTCAATAACTTATGGAATAGTTAGGGAGTTTAATGGTATAATAGAAATAGAATCAAAAGAAATGCAAGGAAGCAAATTCATAATAAAATTCCCAGCCATATAATTTGTTAAAAAACTTGTAAAGTGATATAATATCTTGGTATTATCTTATATGTATATTAGCATAATATGCAGGTATAAACCAAGGTAATTCACTAGTTTGTAAGTTAGTAAAAAGAGGTGTGTGTGTTGCCATTTGATGGTGTAGTGGTAAAAAATATGGTTGATGAATTGTCCGAAATACTTACAGGCGGGCGTATTGATAAAATATATCAGCCGGAATATGATGAAATATTGATAAATATAAGAGCTCAGGGGAAAAATCTTAAGCTTGTTATTTCTGCAAATGCAAGCTATCCTAGAATTCATCTGACAGAAAACACAAAGGAAAATCCTTCTAAACCTCCGGTTTTTTGCATGCTACTGCGAAAACATCTGGTAGGAGGAAAAATTACAGAAATATCTTTTCATGACTTTGAAAGAATAGTTGTTTTACATATTGATAATATAGGTGAATTAGGGGATTTAACACAGAAAAAACTTGTTGTGGAAATAATGGGTAAGCATAGCAATGTAATTCTTTTAAACTCTGATGATAAAATTATTGATTCTATAAAACATATAGACAAAGATATCAGCAGTGTAAGAGAAATTATGCCTGCAAGGTCTTATTCCCTTCCACCTGCACAAGACAAAATAAGCCCTGAAGACTTAGATGTTGATTCTTTATTTGAAAATACAGAGGATGAATCTAACCGTATTGCAAAATTCCTCTTATCCAGCATCAAAGGCTTTAGTCCTTTACTTTGCAAAGAAGTATGCTTTCGTTCTGGAGTTGAGCCGGATGCTTTAATTAAAAATCTTTCAGATAAAGACATAAAAAATATACAAATTTCTTTAAATAATATAGTTAAAGAAATCTTAAGTTCAAACTTTGCTCCCTGTATTATATGGCGCGACCCTGATATTTTAAAACCATTGGATTTTCATTGTATAAAGATTACTCAGTACCAGCATGTGGAATTTTTTGATTCTATAAATAATGTTTTAGATATATTTTATTCTTCAAAAGATAATATTGAAAGGCTTACACAAAAAAAAGCTTCTATCTTTAAAGTGCTTAATAACAGTATAGATAGATGTAATAAAAAAATAACAATATATCAGGATATAATGCGGGAATCCGCGGAAAGGGACAAATACAAACTATTTGGGGAATTAATAATTTCAAATATCTACTGTATACCTAAAAACTCGGAAAAGGTATCATTGTTAAATTATTACAGTAGTGATAATGAATATGTGGAAGTTCCTTTGGATAAAAATCTTTTGCCACAGGAAAATGCTCAAAAATATTTTAAAAAATATACAAAATCCAAAACAGCCTATATTCATGCAAGTAAGCAGCTTAAGGAAACTTATTTGGAATTGGAATACTTAGAAAGTGTATCCCACAATTTAGAAAATTGCAAAAACCTTTCAGAGATTGAAGAAATACGCGAGGAGCTGATTTTAGCAGGCTATTTAGAGGCAAAAAGAAAAAATAAAAACAAAAAGGACACATTAAAATCTACACCTTTAAAGTACAAATCCTCTGATGGCTTAACTATATACGTTGGAAAAAACAATGTTCAAAATGATACTTTGACACTAAAAACTGCTTCTTCAAATGATATTTGGCTTCATACAAAAAATATACCCGGATCACATGTAATAATCAGAAAACAAAAAGGGGATATTCCTAAAAGTACATTAGAAGAGGCGGCACTTTTAGCAGCTTATCACAGTAAAGCTAAAATGTCAGCTCAAGTTGAAGTGGATTATACCACAGTGAAAAATGTAAAAAAGCCTAAAGGTGCAAAACCTGGTATGGTAACATATGTAAACTACAAAACAGTTTTTGTTACACCCCATGAAGAATTGGTAAATAAATTAGAGCGAATTAATTCTTAAAAGAAATTAAATTTAAATTAAATTTAAAATAAGGAGTGTTAGTATGATATCAAAAAAAGTAGTGGAAAGTTTAGAGAGGGCTTCCTGGGTGAGAGCAATGTTTGATAAAGGTGCAAAACTCCGTCAGATACACGGAGATGAAAATGTATATGACTTTTCTTTGGGAAATCCTGACCCTGAGCCTCCGGCTTCAGTAAAAGAGGCTTTAAAAAATATAATATCAGAAGACCCAAAAGGCATTCATCGGTATATGAGTAATGCTGGCTTTTTAGATGTAAGGGAAAAAATTGCCTGTAAAATAAATAACGAAACAAAACTTTCCCTTACTGTTGATAATATTATAATGACTTGCGGTGCAGCAGGTGGTCTTAATGTGGTTTTTAAAACTCTTTTAGATCCAGGTGATGAAGTTATAATTTTTGCACCATTTTTTGGTGAATATAATTTTTATGTTGACAACCACTGTGGAAATACTGTAATAATACCACCTGTAAAGGGGAGTTTTGAGCCTGATTTGGAATTATTTGAATCCAAAATAAATAAAAAAACCAAGGCATTAATTATTAATTCCCCTAACAACCCTTCTGGATATATTTACAGTGAAAAAACTTTAAAAAATATATCTGACATAATAAATTCAAAAGAAAAAGAGTTTAACTGTACAATATATGTAGTGTCTGACGAGCCTTATAATCAACTAGTTTATGATGATATAGAGCTTCCATCTATATTAAAAATATTTAAAAACTCATTTGTTGTAAACTCATTTAGTAAATCTCTATCTCTTCCAGGGGAACGAATTGGCTATATAGCAGTAAATCCAAATATTGAAAATGTTAAAACTGTCATTAATTCACTGATTTTTTCCAACAGGATATTAGGATTTGTAAATGCTCCTGCCATGTTTCAAAAAGTAATCAGCCACTCCCTTGATGCTAAAGTGGATGTGGAAATGTACAAAGCAAGGCGTGACAGATTGTATGAGATTGTTACCGAAAGTGGTTTTTCTTGCATAAAACCTCAGGGAGCATTTTATTTATTCCCTCAATCCCCTATTGAAAATGATGTAGAATTTGTAGAACATGCTTTAAAATATAATCTGCTTTTAGTTCCTGGTACTGGTTTTGGATGCCCTGGTTATTTCAGGCTGACATACTGTATAAGCATTGAAACTATTGAAAACTCATACCCTGCTTTTAAAGCATTAGCAAAGGATTATAACCTTCTTTAAAGAAGGCTTTTTAGTGGGACTTATAGGGGTTGTCCCCTAAAAAAAAATCATTTAAACGAATATTATATATAAAGTGTTAAAATATTTTTTAAAGTTAATTTAACTAAAGAGACTTTTAATCTCTTTGGCTTTAAAATATTAAAATTAAAAAGGGGGAGACATGTAATGAAAAAACTTACATGCATAGTTATTGTCGCTATTTTTATCGTGACACTTCTTGCTTCTCCACCAACAGTTGAGGCAGCTAATTTTAACTATGGAGAGGCACTACAAAAAGCAATTTTGTTTTATGAATTTCAAATGTCAGGAAAATTACCTGATAACATGCGCACAAATTGGCGTGGAGATTCATGTCTTGAAGACGGCAGTGATGTAGGACTAGACCTTACCGGGGGATGGTTTGACGCAGGTGACCACGTGAAATTCAACCTTCCAATGGCTTATACCGCTACAACTCTTGCATGGGCAGTATATGAATACGAAGATGCACTAAAAAGAAGTGGACAGCTTCAGTATTTAAAACAGCAAATAAAATGGGCTACAGACTATTTTATAAAATGCCATCCGGAAAAATATGTTTACTACTATCAGGTTGGAGACGGAATAGCTGACCATAGATGGTGGGTTCCTGCTGAAGTAATTGACATACAATCCAAAAGACCATCTCACAAGGTAACCCTTAGCAGTCCGGGTTCTGCTGTTGTAGCAGGAACTGCAGCTGCTCTTGCTTCCGCTTCAATAATATTTAAAGATTCCGATCCTGATTATTCCAAGCTTTGCTTAAGACATGCCAAAGAACTCTTTGAATTTGCAGATGAAACACAAAGCGACAAAGGATACACTGCAGCAAATAACTTCTACGACTCCTGGAGCGGTTTTTGGGACGAACTTTCCATGGCAGGTGTATGGCTTTACATGGCAACAGGTGAACAGGAATATCTTGATAAAGCTGAAAGTTATGTAGACAACTGGGGACGTGAAGAAAGAACTGATTTACTTGCTTATAAATGGGGGCATTGCTGGGATGATGTTATGTACGGTGCATCCCTTCTACTGGCAAAGGCTACAAACAAACCAATATACAAAGAACATGTTGAAAGACATCTTGACTACTGGTCTGTTGGATATGGCGGTGACAAAATAGCATATACTCCTAAAGGACTTGCACATCTAACTGCCTGGGGAGTGCTGCGTCATTCAACAACTACAGCCTTTTTAGCTGCAGTTTACTCCGACTGGGAAGAATGTCCTTCAGATAAAGCTAAATATTATCTAGAATTTGCAAAACAGCAGGTGGATTATGCATTAGGAAGCAGTGGAAGAAGTTATGTAGTTGGATTTGGAGAAAATCCTCCTCAGCGTCCTCACCACAGAACTGCACACAGTTCATGGGTTGATACTGCTGATGAACCTGACTACCACAGGCATATCCTTTACGGTGCCTTAGTTGGAGGTCCTGACCAAAATGATAAATATGTGGACAGTGTAGCTGACTACGTACAAAATGAAGTGGCATGTGACTATAATGCAGGTTTTGTTGGAGCCCTTGCTAAAATGTATGATGTATATGGAGGAGACCCAATTCCAGGATTTACTGCAATTGAAGAAGTTCCATACCCTGAAATCTTTATTTCAGCATCATTAAGTGATAGAACAACTGCAACTGAAGTTGCTGCATTTGCAGTTAATAAATCAGGTTGGCCTGCAAGAGTTATTGACGACCTCTCCTTCAAATACTTTGTTGACTTAACTGACTACATAAACGGAGGATTCAGCCCTGACCAAATATCATCAAAAATAATTTACAGCGCTGCAAGTACAGCAACTGTTTCCGGACCGTATGAATACGATACTTCCAAAAACATATACTATTTTGAAATTGATTTATCTGGAACAGCCATTTTCCCTGGAAGCAGAAGCGACCATCAAAAAGAAGTACAGTTTCATATAATTCCTCCTAATGGTGCTCCTTGGAATAGTACAAAGGACTATTCATATCCTGGTGTTACAAAAGAATGGGAACCTGTACCTCAAATTCCTGTGTACAGCAACGGAGTGCTTATTTATGGTGAGGAGCCAGATGGAACCACTCCAGAACCTACCACTGCACCACCAGTTACTCCTCCTCCAACACCACCAGCTAAAAAATTCACTTATGGTGATATAAATGGGGATGGATTAATTAATTCATTAGATGCTATGCTTTTAAGCAGATATATTTTAGAGATATTGCCTGAGCTACCTCAGACAGATATTAATGGAAACCCATACGATGGGAATTCAGCAGCAGATTTAAATGGCGATGGCATCATTAACACAATAGACTCTTCTTTAATACAGAGATACATTTTAGAAATTATATCAAGTTTTCCTGTAGAAACTAAATGAAAATAAACTCTTATACATTAAAAATAAATAAGGTGGAGTAATCTCCACCTTATTTATTTTTAATTAAATTTTTAATCCCTTGATTTTATAACCATTAACAAACCTTTACTAATTGATACTTCTGCACTGTCATCTATAAATTCATTGCTTACTCCAAAGCTGCTGCCTAGCCCAATGGTAGCATCAGTTAGCTTATAGTACAGCCCCTTGGTGGTTATCCCTTCTACTTTATCTGTAACAGGCAACAAAGATAGTTTATATCCTTTTTCGTATTTAATATTAATTTTATCTTTAATTAAATATATCTCGTTATATTTGTCTACTATCATCCCTTTTATTCCTTTATCTAGAATTTTCTTTAATGAAAATATATTAGATAAGGAATGATCAAGTCTAGAACCTGTTACACCAATTAAAATAATTTGGCTACAACCTCTTTTTATACCTTCATCTATTGCTATTTCTGTATCAGTGGCATCTTTTTTTTCAGGGTATTTTAATATTTCTACCCCTGCTTTACAGTAATTTTCATAATCTTCTTTTAATATAGAATCAAAATCACCTAACAAAATATCCGGCTTTATGCCAAATTTTTTTAGGTGAAAGGCTCCTCCATCAACACCAATAACTAAATGTTTTTTGTCAAAATATTTTTTATAAAAGGAATAATCCTCTATACTTCCATTAGCAACAATAATTCCTGTCATAATATAATCACCACATATAATATCTAGGATTTAACCATTTAGTGCCCTTTCTCTAAGCTCTTTTATAATGCTTTTTCTATCAGATGCTTTAAATATGGTGGATCCAGATACAATTACATTTGCACCTGCTTTTACTATTTTATGTATGTTGTTGGTATCTATTCCCCCATCAACTTCAATATCAACTTTAAGACCTCTAGCATCAATCATTTCTTTAGCATCTCTAATTTTTTTTGCTGCAAACTCTATATGTTCCTGCCCTCCAAATCCTGGGTTTACAGACATTATAAGAATCATGTCCAAATCCTCTAAAATCCATTCAATACTTGTTAATGAAGTACTAGGATTTATAGCTACTGCTGCTTTAACTCCATATCCTTTTATTTGTTGAATTATCCTATGTAAATGATAATTACCTTCAACATGTACAGTTATTATATCTGCACCTGCTTTAACAAATGCTTCGATATGTTTCTCAGGATTTTTTATCATAAGATGAACATCAAATTGGAGCTTGCTTATTTTTTTAAGAGAGGTAATAACAGGTGGTCCTATTGTTATATTAGGTACAAAACTACCGTCCATAACATCTATATGTAACAAGTCTGCCCCAGCATTTTCAACACAAGCTATTTCTTCCCCCATTTTTGAAAAATCAGCTGCTAAAAGGGAAGGTGCAATTTTAATCAATTAAAACACTTCCTTTTACTTTCTATATATTTATTCCTTTATATTTTAAATTAAATTATGAATACCTTCTTTTATGCTTGTCCTTTAACACATTATACAGTTCAACATATCTATTGTACCTGTCTAAATCAATTTCTTCCAGTTCTAAAGCATCTTTAACAGCACACTTTGGCTCATTTATATGGAAACAACCATTAAACTTGCATTGATTGACATATTTTTCAAACTCAGGATAATAATCTTTTAGTTCTTCAAAATTTATGTCAGATATTTCAAAAGAACTAAATCCCGGAGTATCCACAATTAATCCCCCTGCCTTCAACTCTACCAATTCAGCATGCCTTGTAGTGTGCCTTCCACGCTCATTTTTTCTGCTTACATCTCCTGTTTCCATAACATAGGAGTTCATTATCTTGTTTAGAATTGTTGACTTCCCTACTCCTGACTGACCTGCAAAAACAGTAATTCTATCCTTTAATACTTCTTCCAATTTCTCAAATCCAGTACCTTTCAAACAAGATAAAGGTATAACATTATACCCTGTTTTTTTGTATGAATTTTCAATTTTTTTATATTCATCTGTTTCATCTAAATCAATTTTATTAATTAAAATAACTGCATCTATTCCCTTTTGGCGGGCAGTAACTAAAATCTTATCAACCAGCATAAAATCTGGTAAAGGTGATTTTATTGAAAAAACTATTGCAATTTGATTGATATTTGCCACAGAAGGTCTTGACAACTGGCTGGTTCTTGGCAGTATTTCATCAATACAGCCAACTTTTGTTTTCTCATCAATAATAGAAATGGAAACTTTGTCACCAGGCAAAGGAGTAATAGAATCTTTTCTAAAAAGCCCTCTGGGCTTGCATTCATATACCCCATTTTCTGTCTTGACATAATAAAATCCCATTATTCCTTTTGTGATTATACCTCTCGGCAAATTTTGTACCCCCTAGTACCTTTCTTCAAATTCTCTATAAAACTTTTGATCCAAATATATTTTCACCTGGGTGCTTCCATCTTCTGGCACAGGCACCTCAATTACTATTGGAAAGCTTTCTTTTTCCACAGTATCCCTGATTAACGTTTCAACTTCGTCACTATCTGACCTTTTTACATTTACTAAAACTTTTATACTATCACCATAATTTTCTTCATTTTCTAAAGTTATAACTCTGTTAACCTTTATCTCCTTAGGTATTAACTCATCAAAATAAAAACTTATAGCAGTTCCTTCATTAACTTCTATTCCTGGCTCAGGCACCTGCCGAGTTACTTTGTCAACTACACTTGCCATATCCTCTGGATAAACCTCGCCAACTTTAAGTTTTCTTTCTGTTATCAAAGCGGTAGCTTCAACTCTGGTCATACCAATTAAATCAGGAACTTTTGTTGTTCTTATTTCTGGTCCAATGCTTCTATATAAAACTACTGTATCACCATTTTTTACCTTTACATTCATTGGCGGATCAGTTCTTATGACATAGTCAATTGCAACTGTATCACTATATTCAAGTTCTTCAACAACCAAAAGTCCGTTTTCTCTTAATATACTACCTGCCTGCCTGTAATCAGTTCTCCTAAAATCAGGTATTTCAAAATATTCAGGTCCTTTACTTACATGAATTTCTATTTCACTAAATTCACCAGGTATTAAGGTTTCTCCTTCCCCTCTATCCTGATAAAAAATCTCCCCTTCTGGAACATTATCATTATACTTTTCTACAAGATTAACCCTGATATTATTATTTTCTAACATTCTAACCACATCTTTATAATTCATTCCTACATAATCGCCTACAATAAACTCCTTATTGTTTTGCTCCATTTGAGACATTATAACTTTCCCTACCATAAACAACACTAAAGCAACCACAAGTATGGACGTAGCAACTGCCACTATTGTAGTGGTTTTTTCTTTTTTCTTTTTCCTTTTCATATCATCACCTATTTTCTTAGATACACTCTTATCTGCAAATGAAGTATTCTCATCAAGTGCCGGCACTCTTACAGTAGGGGAATCTTCAATATTTGTCTCTTCAAAAAATTGTGTACTTGGTTTATCTAAAACTTTATACAAATCATCTAAAAGATCTGAGGCTTTTTGATACCTGCTATTTTGATCCTTTTGAATAGCTTTCTTTACAATATCATTTACTCCAATTGGAATTTGGGAGTTCATATTTATAGGTTCTTCCGGCTCTTCCTGTATATGCTTTATAGCAACTGAAACAGGAGTATCTCCATTAAAAGGAAGTGTTCCTGTCAAAAGTTCATAAAGCACTATTCCTAAAGAGTAAATATCTGATTTTTCATCTGTAAATCCTCCTCTTGCCTGTTCAGGAGAAAAATAGTGAACTGAACCAATTGTTCCTCCCACCATTGTTATAGTAGAGGAAGTTACAGCCCTGGCTATTCCAAAATCAGTTACCTTAATCATTCCTTCTTTGGTAAATAGAATATTATGTGGTTTTATATCCCTATGAACAATATTATTTTCATGAGCATGCTTAATAGCTAAACATATCTGTATTGATATATTAACTGCTTCCTTCCAGTCTAATGCACCTTTTTCTTCTATATACTCCTTTAATGTAGCACCATCTATATACTCCATTACTATATAATGGATATCTTCTTCATTACCTACATCATAAATTGACACTATATTTGGATGTGAGAGGCTGGCTGCTGCCTGAGCTTCAATTTTAAAACGCTTTATAAATTCTTCATCATTTGTGAAATCAGGCCTTAGAATCTTTACTGCAACAAATCTATTGAGTAGTTTACATCTTGCCTTGTAGACAAGAGCCATCCCACCTCCACCTACTTTTTCAATCAACTCATATCTATTTCCAAGGATTTGACCTATCATACCAGCACCTCTAATCTATATCTTTTACCTAAAAATTTATAATAATACCCCTAAATTCTTTTAAAAATTACTAACTCTTCTTTATAATAATAACAGTTATATTGTCATCTCCGCCATTTTCATTTGCCAACCTGACAAGCTCACTGCAAGAATAATTTAAATCATCGTTTTCTAATATTATCTCCATTATTTTATATTCTGATAGCATATTTGTCAAACCATCAGTACATAAAACAAATATGTCATTTTTATCTATAGGACTACTTAAGGTGTCTGCTAAGATGCTTTCATTACAACCTAAAGCTCTGGTAATTATGTTTTTCTTTGGATGATTTTTTGCTTCTTCTCTGGTAATTGAACCATTCATTATCAATTCTTCTATGTAAGAGTGGTCAACAGTCAGCTTTTTTATCTCATTGTCTCTTATAAGGTATACTCTGCTATCACCCACATGACCTATGTACAGCTTGTCGTTTAAGACAATAGTTAAGATAAAGGTTGTGCCCATTCCTAAGGTCTCTTTAGACTGGACTGCCTTTTGATAAATTGCCCTGTTTGCTTCTTCTATCAAAACTTTTATTCCATCTAATATCCTTTCCTCACTAGAAAAAGCCTCAGGATTGTTTAATATGTAGTCTTTAGCAAACTCAACAGCCATATTACTTGCTACATCTCCAGAACTATGCCCCCCCATGCCATCTGCTATAATAAATGTGTCTGGAACTCCGTCTTGACCAGTTATTATCCTATAGCTGTCTTCGTTTACATCTCTTACTATACCCTTATCACTTATCGCTGCAAATCTCACTATACCACTCCCTAGATTAACTTTATATATACTCTATGGAAAATGTTATTTTTATCCTGTTATACTTTATTTCTTTTACTTTTTATAGTGCACAATATCATCTAACTAATAATATTTCTTCTTAATTGACCGCAAGCAGCATTAATTTCACTTCCTAACTCCCGTCTGACAGTCACTTTAATTCCATGTCTTTCTAAAAGGTCTTTAAACATTTGAATTGTTTCTTTGCTACTTTTTTCATATCCAGTATTTGATACAGTGTTTACAGGTATCAAATTCACATGGCACAACATCCCCTTTATAAGTATTGCAAGTTTTTTTGCATGTTCTAAAGAGTCATTAACACCATCAATTAAAGAATACTCAAATGTAATTCGCCTATTAGTAATTATAGTATATATCTTACATGCTTCAATCAATTTGTCAAGTGGATATTTGTTATTAATAGGCATGATTTTCCTTCTCGTTTCATCATCAGGAGCATGTAATGATACTGACAAAGTAATAGGCATATTCTCCTTTGAAAGCTCTAATATTTGTGGAACAAGCCCGCATGTGGATACAGTAATATGCCTAAGTCCTATATTTAATCCATCTTTATTATTAATCAGTCTTAAAAACTTAATTAAATTATCATAATTATCTAAGGGCTCTCCAATTCCCATAATAACAACATTGCCAATTCTCTCTTTTATATCATTTTTTATCGTCAAAACCTGATCTAGCATTTCACCAGCACTTAAATTTCTGTTAAAACCTGCCCCTGTAGAAGCACAAAAGCTACACCCCATTTTGCAGCCTGCCTGTGATGATATACATACACTAAATCCATATGAATACTTCATTAAAACACTTTCTATAACATCATTATCATAAAGTTTAAAAATGTACTTTCTGGTTCCATCAACTTTTGATATAAGCTTTTTTACTATTTCAAAATTATTTATATATGCCTTAAGCTTAAGTTTTTCCCGCAAGGCTTTGGATAAATTGGTCATACTATCAATGTCTTTAATGCCTTTGTTTACCCATTCAAATATCTGACGGGCTCTAAACTTTTGTTCTCCTAAACTTTTTAGAAAATTTCCCAATTCATCTATTTCCATGTTTAGAAGGTCAACTTTCCCTTCCATATTAAATTAACTCCTTTTTTTCAGCTTTGCAATAAAAAAACCATCAACCCCATGCTTATTTGGATAAAGCTGTATATATTCTTTTTTTTCATTAAAAACTTTGGGTAAATCCTTAATTGTTTCAGGTAAATTTCCCCAAGCATCTTCCAAATAAAAATCTTTATTATTATCTAAAAATTCCTCAATTACATATTGGTTTTCTTCGGGCTCTATTGTACATGTGCTATATACTATTATACCACCTTTTCTTACATATTTTGAAGAAGTAGATAATATTTTTTTTTGAAGTTTTACAATTTCATTTTTATCCTCTTTTTTCCTTGTCCATTTTATATCAGGCTTTCTTCTGATAATACCAAGACCGGTACATGGTGCATCAACTAAAACCTTATCAGCCTTTTCTTCAAGTTTTTCATCAAATAAGGTGGCATCAAAAATTTCTGTTTTTATAATGTCAATCCCAAGCCTTTTTGCAGCTTGGCTTATAAGCTGTATTTTGTGCTCATGGATATCCCTTGCTACTATTGTTCCCTTGTTATCCATCAACTGTGCCAAATGTGTAGTTTTTCCACCTGGAGCACTGCACACATCCAAAACAAAATCATTCGGCTCTGGATTTAGTACACTTGCTACTAACATGGAACTTTCATCTTGAACCTGAAAATATCCCTTTTTAAAAGCATCCATTTCCTGTAAAGACTTTGGGTTTTTAATTATAAGTGCCTCTTCCATGTATTGACCATAATCAACTTCAAAGCCTTCTTCTTCTAGTATTTTCTTTAAATGGGTTTTGGAAGTTTTTAAAGTATTTGTTCTAATTGTGAAGTGTGGCGTTTGGTTGTTGTTTTTTAAAAGCTCTTCTGTAAATTCCTCTCCATATCTTTTTATCCATTCATCAATCATCCAAAGTGGATGGGAATAGCTAACAGACAAAAATTCGGATAAATTATCTTTTTTATCAGGATACTTTATCCTTTCTTTATCCCTTGATATATTTCTTAAAACACCATTTACATATTTGCTGCTTGCTGCATGCCCATACCTTTTTGCAAGTTTCACACTTTCATTGCAGGCAGCTGACACAGGTACCTTGTCTGTAAAAATAATCTGATAAACCCCAATACGCAAAATGTTTAATATCCATGGGGATATTTTTTTAAGTTTTACTCTTGAAAATCTTGAAATTATATAATCAATGGTTAGTTTCCATTTTAAAATACCATAAACCAGTTCAGTGATAAAAGCTCTGTCTATATCCTTAAAGTTTCTACTATCTAAGTGCTTACCCAAAGATATATTTGAGTAAGCACCATTTTTATCTATATCATATAATATCTTAACCGCCATCTCTCTTGGTGCATCAATACTCACTTTATTCACCTTCTTCTTCTGCTGGCTATAAAAAGTAAACGCAAAAGCTGTCCTATTGCAACAGCGGCAGAAGCTACATATGTCATTGCAGCTGCAGATAAAACTTTTTTAGCAGGATCAACTTCATCATAGTCTAAAATAGCTGTATCCTCTAAGGACCTAATAGCCCTGCTACTAGCATTAAACTCCACTGGAAGGGTAATTAAGTAAAATATCACTGCCAGAGAAAATGCAATTATACCTGCATAAACTAATGGTTCAAAACTAAAAATAAGACCTATTACAAATAAAGGAAACCCCATATTAGACCCAATTCCCGCTAAAGGTACCAAACTGCTTCTTAAAGCTAACGGGCTATAGCTAACACTGTGTTGTATAGCATGACCTGCTTCATGAGCTGCAACACCTATAGCTGCAACTGAATTACTACCATATACAACCTGTGAAAGCCTTAATACCTTATTTCTAGGGTCATAATGGTCTGTAAGTTCTCCAGCAACTTTTTCAACCCTCACATCATAAAGTCCATTTCTTTCTAATATGATTCTTGCTACATCAGCACCTGTAAGACCCTTCTTATTTGACACCCTGCTATACTTATTAAAAGTATTTTTTACTTTAAACTGAGCATAAAATGCAAATAATAAAGCAGGAAGCACAAAAATTATATAAGAAGAATCAATATATATAAATCCTAGCATAAAACCTACCTCCTTTGTTAATATTTTATTGTTACTTTATAATACTGTCAAGTTTCTCTTTTAACATATTTACGTTAACACAAGTGTTATAGCAAGGTCCATTAGGTCTTTCATTAACAATACCTATAACTGGTATATTTCCCACATCTATTATACCACTTGTTAAATCCCTTTCACATGCCACAGATACAATCATTTTAGGTTTTAGTTTTTTAACAATATTTCTAGCCGCCGTTCCACCTGTCACTACAAAGCATTTTACTTTTCTTTCCCTTGTTATTCTTGAAATATCAGCAATTGTACATTTACCGCATTCTTTGCAGTTTGAAATATCATTTGTTATTTTAAAATTACAATCTGCATTCTGTAAACAGTGAGGTAAAAGCACAATTACATCTTCTTTTTTATATTTTTTCCCCACAGTGCTTACCGTTATGTTATTAAAATCTACATAAAACCTTCTTACAAAACTTTTTTTAATGTTAAACAAATTAGCCAGTGCCATAATTACAGGCAATAATATCTTTATCCCAATTTTTGACATGTTTAGCACGAACTTACTTTTTACTTCTTTATTTTTGTATACATAAAAAATCGTCAAAAACGAAAGGCTAAAAAATATTATTAGTAGTATTAACACTATCATTAATAATAATGTCATAATATTATATGTAAATATTGAAGAAGAATAATAAATAAATATTAGCCCTGCAAGCAACAAAAAAGATAAAAAAATAACAATACCAGATAACATGAGAAATTTTTTGAAGTTTTTATCCAAGTATTTCACCTTCATCTATTTTATTTCCACAAATATAGTCTCCCACACACATCCTTCTACATGAAGCAAATTGAACTTCTTTTATATTTATTTTCCCTTTGCCGCAGCAAACTAAAATTCCCTCTCTATTGACTTTGCATATTGTGCCTGGCTTTAAATCATGGGGTTCTTCACTTACAATCTCAGATTCCCAAACCTTCATTGTACAACCTTTGTAATAAGTAAAAGCTCCTGGCCATGGATTTGTTCCTCTAATCAAATTATAAATTTCACAAGATGATTTTGACCAGTCTATTTCTCCAATATTTTTAGTAATAATAGGAGCATATGTAGCTATACTATCATCCTGCGGAATTCTTTCAAGTTCATTTGCTTCTAGTTTTTTAAGGGTTTGTTTCAAAACCTCTGCCCCTAAGGCTGACAGTTTGTCATGGAGTTCTCCCACAGTCATATCATCTGCAATAGGCACCTCAGCTTTTAAAAGTATATCTCCCGTATCTAGTCCTTCATTGGTATACATAGTAGTAATTCCAGTAGTCTTTTCACCATTTATTATACACCAGTGTATAGGTGCTGCCCCTCTGTATTTAGGCAAAAGAGAAGCATGAACATTTATACAACCTAAAGGTGGAAGCTCTAATATTTCCTTTGACAATATTTTCCCATAAGCTACTGTTATAAGAAGATCAGGCTTTATTTCTTCTAGGGTTTTTAAAAACTCTGCTGTTTTTATTTTTTGTGGCTGCAAAACCTTTAAGCCTTTACTTATGGCATACTCCTTTACAGGCGGCATAGTTATTTTTTTACCTCTTTTTGCCGGTTTATCAGGCTGGGTGACAACTGCAGCTACTTCATAACCTTCTTTAACAAGCATCTCAAGACTTGGAAGAGCAAACTCAGGAGTCCCCATAAAAACTATTTTCAACTTCCATCACCTCGTTATTTATCACTGTTGTCCCTTTTTAGTTTCACTACTCATCTTTCTCATATGATTCTTCTAATTCTTCTAGTTCTTCTACTTCTTCTGGCTCTTTTTCCCCTCCTTTTGCATTTTTTCTAATTTCTTCCACATCAATAAATCTTATAGCTTTGTCTGAAAACAACACTCCATCAAGATGGTCAATCTCATGACAAAATGCTCTTGCCAAAAGTCCTTCCCCCTCAAGGGTTATTTCTTCTCCATTTCTATTTAGTGCAGATACCACCACATGTTCAGGTCTTATTACTTCTCCTATAACCCCCGGCAGGCTAAGGCAACCTTCAATGTCCTTTTGTTCACCCTCTTTTTTTACTATTTCAGGATTAATAAGCTCTATCAATCCTTCCCCCACATCAATTACCACCACTCTTCTTAACACTCCCACCTGTGGTGCTGCCAAACCAACTCCCTTTGAATAATACATAGTTTCCGCCATATCATCTAAAAGAGTTAAAATTCTTTCATTTATTGCATCAACTTTTCTGGATTTTTTTCTTAATATTTCATCTTCGTCAGTTCTTATATTTCTTATTGCCATATGACATCCTCCAATATTTGATACTTTAAAAATTTGAACTTACAACATTGTATCATTATAACATATTTACAGGGTTTATATCCACACTTAAATTAACAGAATTCTTTTTATTAGAATGATAATAATTGTCCGAAATTTTTGTTAACACTTCCAAAAGTTCCTTTAGGCTTTCACACTTTATAACTATCCTCCACCTGTATTTATTTTTAATTTTGGATAAAGGTGCCCTTAAAGGTCCTAGTACTTTATATATTCCCTTTGTTCCTTTAAAACTCTCATAAATATTTTGCAGCACTTCATTTGCTTTGCTAATCACCTGGCTATCATCAGTGCCGCTTAGTATTACCGATGCTAGATTGGTAAATGGCGGATACAAAAGCTTCTTTCTTAAAAGTATTTCATTTTCATAAAAGGAATGATAATCGTGATTACATGCACATACAATGCTAAAATTTTCAGTATTATATGTCTGGATTACCACTCTTCCTGCCACACTTCCTCTTCCTGCCCTTCCTGCCACCTGGGTTATCAGTTGGAATGTTTTTTCCGTTGCCCTAAAGTCCCCTGTATTTAGGAGGCTATCAGCTGCTATAACCCCTACTAAGGTTACATTTGGAAAATCATGACCCTTTGCAACCATCTGGGTTCCAACCATCACATTTATATTTTCTTCCCTAAAAGTTTTTAAAATTTGTTCATGGGAATTTTTCTTTATTGTTGTATCCATATCCATACGCAAAACTGTAGCGCCTTCAAAATGATTTTTTATATCTTCTTCTATTTTTTGAGTTCCAACTCCAAAACTTCTAATATAAACACTTTTACATTTAGGACATGCATCAGGTTTTTTTGATGTGTATCCACAATAATGACATATCAATCTTTTGTCATAAGAGTGGTAGGTAAGAGTAATACTGCAATTTGGGCACATAAGTGTAAGCCCGCAATTTCTGCACAATACAAAAGATGCATACCCTCTTCTATTTAAAAAAACTATAGTTTGTTGATTTTCTTCTATATTTTTCTTTATTTCTTCTGAAAGCTTTCTGCTAAAAACCGTCCTGTTTCCACTGCTAAGTTCATCCCTCATATCAACAATATATGCTTTTGGAAGAATCATATTGTTAGCTCTTTTTGTCATTTCCATAAGTTCTATTTTTCCCGTCTTTGCCCTATAGTATGTTTCAACTGAAGGAGTTGCAGATCCATGCATCAAAACAGCATTTTTAATCTTGCACCTGATTCTTGCCACATCAGCCGCTTGATATTTAGGGGTAATTTCGGACTTGTATGAAGTTTCATGTTCTTCATCAATTATTATAAGCCCTAAATTATTTACAGGTGCAAAAACAGCCGACCGTGCCCCCACCACAACTTTAACTTTACCATCCCTTATCACTCTCCATTGGTCATAGCGTTCTCCTAAGGATAGTCTACTGTGGAGTACCGCCACATCATTTCCAAATCTCCCTTTAAATCTTGCTACCATCTGAGGAGTTAAAGATATTTCAGGAACAAGTACTATTGCCTGCTTCCCTTTATCAATGCATTTTTCTATAAGTTGAAGATAAACTTCTGTTTTTCCACTTCCTGTTACACCATGTAGTAAAATTTCTTTAAATTCTCCTGCATCAATAATGCTTTTTGTTTTTTCCAATACAACAGCCTGCTCATCAGTAGGCTTTAATGGAAAAGTTTTTTTAAAAACTGTATTCTCATGAGGATCTCTTTTTACTTCAACCTCTTTATAGTCAATATAGCCTTTTTTCTTTAAAGTGTTTAAAACACTATAAGACACACCCAAAAAATTCATAATATCATTTGTTGGGATATATTCATTTTCTATAAGCATTTCAAGTACCCTTATTTGTTTTATACTTTTTATATCATTTGATTCAATTTCCTCAATAATTTCATTTACAGGTTTTGTAATAAATATAACTTTGTTGTATTTTTTGTTTACACCCATTGTAAATTTTTCAACAACATCTACAATTCCAATTCCCTCTAGGTTTTTTATATTTTGGGAAAAATTCCTTGAATCTATGATTTTCTCAAGCTCTTCATATTCTTTTTTCCCCCCACATGAATTAAGTACATCAACTATTTTAGATTCATTCTCCTTAAGGTGGGATACATGTTTTTTAAGCACAACAGTCTTTGTGCTTTTTACGCTAATCCCCGGGGGAAGCATACATTTTATAACATCCCAATAGGTACATATATATCGTTTTTTCATCCATTTAGCCAGTCTTATCATGGAAGGAGTCAATAAAGGTTTACTGTCAATAATCTCCTTTATCTTCTTTAATCCCTTTATTTCAGTCTTTTCAATAATATCAAAAATATATCCCTCAACATGCCTGTCTCCCCTGCCAAAAGGAACAATCACCCTAAGACCTATATCTATTACATCTTTATATTCACATGGAATTATATAGTGATATTCTTTATCAAATTTTCTTGTACAATTACTTATTACAACTACAGCAATTTTATGCATTTTACTCCATCCAAATAATTTTTATAAATATTTCATTCGTCCTTAATATTATAACAACACCAGGAACTTTTAAGCAACTTATTCTACCTGCAAAAACTAATAAAGTAAGGAAAATAACTTTAAAATTTAAAAGAGGCTATAGCCCACAAACTGCAGGTTATAACCTCTTTAATTTATTTAAATTTATAAGCTTTCAACATAAAAATAAAACATAGCTTTTTTCGTTAACTATGTTTTAAAAATATTCTTTAACAAATTCTGGCATAGAATTTGGATCTCCTTCCATTGATATGTTAAAATTAATATTATATTTTTTAGAAATCTCTTTCATGCCTTCAAATAGTTTTTTCAACTCATCAACATCATCACCTATAATATTAGTAATATCATCTATAAATACTCCATTAATGTCATAATTTGCTGATATAATTCCACATAAGAAACCAAGAAAAACACCAGAGTTATTGATTTTTAAAGGAAATTCAGATATGTTAATAAATCTTATCTTGTAATTTAATTCGTACATCAATCTACTACGACTGCTTCCATCAATAAATACTACAACTCCTGAACAGATTTCCACAAGACTGTTTGAGGAATCCACCAAAACTCTTGTCTTTCCCACACCCTTTTTCCCACAAATTACTTTTATCATCGGCATCTACCCTCTCCTCAAATTATACTTATAATTATACCATAATATAAATTTTGAATGTTTTCAAGGATATTTTATAACTATACATCAAATATCTTTGACCTGTTAAGTTTGTCCTCCAAAAAGTTACTTATAATTCCTACTAAGATGCCCATTAAACTGCCCAAAATAAGGATTAGAGGTAATAAAGTAATTACAGCTATATCTTTCATTAGAAATGCCGCAACCAATACCTGTCCTATATTGTGTGCTGCAGCTCCTGCCACACTGATGCCAACAATGCTAAAAATATCATATTTTACTTTATATAAACCAGCCATAACAGCTGTGCTTAATACTCCTCCTGCACAGCTAAATAAAAAAACTATCAAACCACCTCCTCCAAAAATTGAAGCTAGCATGGTTCTAATTATGACAACAATCAGAGCTTCTTTAAAACTAAAAAATATTATTACAATAAGTGTAATAATATTTGCAAGTCCAAGCTTTACCCCAGGTACTGGTATGGGAATAGATATCCAGGATTCAATTATTGATAAAACTAAAGCTTGTGATATAAAAAGCGATATCAAAACTAATTTTTTTGTTTTATTCACATATATCCCTTCTAATGTGTTATTATATCTACTTCACTATCCACACCTTCAATTTTGATGATAATTCTATATGGAAGGCAAACTGCCATTTCCCCTTTTTTAGAAATCCATCCGCTGTTAACACATACCTGATCTGGACAATTAGATTTATAAAATCTAATACGTCCATTCTCAGCATGTATAATTACATCATTGTTTTCAAATAATTTAATCTCTTTTAATTCATCTAAATCATCTATAAAAATTTTTTCAATTACTACATCGTCCTGTTTTATAATTGCAACTTTTTGAATATTATCTTTGTTAAACCTATAATAATAAACCCCTATAGATGAAACCAGTATAATTGCTAAAATAATTCCATATATAATTATATCACCTTTTTTAAACATATAAACATCCTTACTCTGTCAGACCTTCATAACTTATGTATCTTTTTCATCTTCCTTGCATATTTCCATTTTTGAAATAGACACCTCATAAGCTGTTTTAGTAACAGTCTCACCTGTTTCAAGCTTTTTTTGATAATCTCTACTTTGAATTCTTCCCCATATTTTTATATTTTGACCTACTTCTAATTTAGAAGAAAAACGGGCATTTCTTCCCCAGGCTATGCATGGTATGTAATCAGACTTGTTATATGGTCTGTTTACAGCCAGCAATATATCTGTAATTTCTCTGCCAAAAGGAGTTGTTCGGTAGATAGGACTCTTACAGATAAATCCATTAAGGTAAATCTGATTAGGATTTTTTATTTTTTTCTCATCTTCCAAAAAATTAATTTCCCGGGCAAACACTGTTAAAATCAGTTTATTCCCGTCATTATTGTTATAATTGTTGTAAGAACGGAATTGTCCTTCAATCTCTGCATATTTTCCGATTTCTAAATTATCCCTAGAAGTTAACCGTTCTGATATGGTTATACTTATTCTATCAGTGCTATCACTTAATCTTGGCACCTCTAGTATGAAAGAATAAAATCCTTCACCGTAAACCTCATGGCTAAATTCTGCTTCTGATAATATCTTACCGGAAATGGTCACCATGTTGTTCTCAATGATGTTTCCGACCATTTGCCCCCCACTCCTCTCTTCGGCTCGTTACTTTTTTTGGTACATCCAAAATATATCTAATGTAATGTTATTCAAGAAAAGCTATTTTTAGAATTACTTTTATATATTCATTTTTAATATTATTTCTAATTGCACCAATAAAGTATTTCCAACATTTATTATAGTATATTTTTTTCATCTTGCAAACATTATTAATTTTTGTATTTTATATATATTTAAT
>FZPS01000193.1_pt75 | contig 34706 bp, 41 predicted proteins | sample 1817821 | NCBI WGS metagenome assembly FZPS01 (sample SAMEA104158645, study PRJEB21678) | metagenome | place: Germany | collected 2015-04-21
ATTGACAAATCAACAAATTATAATAAGAAATAATGATAATGCTTTCATTTTTATATATATTAAAATAAAAAATGGCTTAAAATATCTTAAGCCATTTTTCATTTCATTACTATAGTTTTATTCTAACGATCTCTCCATCAGGTCCAGGAGTGGTCTCCATATAATCTTTAATTGCAATTCTCATGTCTTGTTTTCCAGGTTTACAAAGAGTTGGTGAAGCTTCTCCAGCGACGATTGCGCCAGCAAGACCAGCACAACCAGGGTGACCACATGCACCACAATTGTAACCAGGTAACATATTTAAGACCACTTCATATCGTGGATCTTCTTTTACTGCTAAAACTTTAGCGCAAATCCCAATTGCGACACCTAAGAAAATTCCTAGTCCAGCGAATACAGCAACTGCTTTTAATATATCGATAAGCATTAGATAATTCCTCCTAAACGAGAGAAGATTAGTGCCATAGCAGCAGCAGTGATTAGTGCGATTGGAATTTCTTTAAAAGGTTTAGGAATTGGCGAATTGGCCATTTTTTCACGTAAACTCGAGAAAATAACCATTACAAATAGGAAACCTAATGATGAGAATAAAGAGAATACAAACATTTCTAAGAAATTAAACTCTTGGTCAATATTAATAAGTGCAACGCCTAATACAGCACAATTAGTTGTAATTAACGGTAAATAAATACCCAACGCTTTATAAAGAGATGTTGAGAATTTCTTTACAAACATTTCAACCACTTGAACTAATGCTGCAATTACTAAAATGAAAACTATTGTTCGTAAGTATTGTAGTCCATATGGTGCTAAAACAGTTTTGTGAAGTACCCAGGTAACAATTGAAGACATAACGATAACGAAGATGACCGCCATACCCATTCCAATTGCTGATTTGCGTTTTTGGGAGACCCCAAGGAATGGACAAATACCTAAGAATCTGATTAATAACACGTTTTCTAATAAGAAAGCACTAAAAGCAAGAGTAATTAGATCAGATACTGACATTATTTAGTCACCTCTTTCTTCTTGTTTTCACTAGAACTTCTAATAGCATTAAATACAGCAATTATTATTCCTAGAACGATGAATGCCCCATATGAAGAGGTAAAGAAACTAGTAGGTTCAATTTGAAGGAAATTAAAGAATCCAATTAAGTTAAGTTTCAAATCACCCCAAATTGTAATTGTACCATTTCCTAAGAATTCTCTTATTGCGGATATAATTATAAGAGCCATTGTATAACCGAGCCCCATACCAAGAGCATCAATCATTGATGATACTGGACCATTTTTAGAAGCAAATGCTTCCGCACGTCCAAGAATAATACAGTTAACAACTATTAATGCAATAAACACACCTAAAGTACTATTTAAATCAGGCAAGAATGCTGCCATAATCATTTCAACAATACTAACGAAAGTTGCAATGATAACAATATAAACTGGTATTCTTATATCATTTGGAACAATCTTCTTGATTAATGAGATAACCAAATTAGAGAAAAACAATACAAAGATAACGCATAAGCCCATACCAATGGCGTTTTCAACTTTGGTTGTAATAGCTAATACTGAGCAAAGACCCAACATTGCTACAAAGATTTGGTTTTCTTTAATTATTCCCTTGAAGAAATTTTCTTTTTGATTCATAACCAAACCTCCTTACTTTCTATCCCGTGCATATTGAGCTTGTACATTAAGCACTAAATCTCTTATTGCCTCAGTACTAACTGTTGCACCACTAATAAATTTAAAATTGCTTTCGACAGCATCGATACTTTTTCCAGGTAGTCCATAGTCAAAATCTACGATGTTTTTGCCTGATGTTTCTTTTTCAGAAACAATCGAAATTCCAAGAATGTTCCCAGTTTTGACATCTACACTAACTAAAGCTTCGATTGTGCTGGCAAAACCTTGAATGCGACCATGATAAACGATAGCCACTTCTTCTTCACCAATTTTTCCAGAATAAGCTGTAACAATTCCTTTAACTTTATCTAAGTCTGTTATTTCTGTATAACTAACATTATCAAAAGGAACAACTTGTTCTAATTTGGCTCTAACTTGTTCAATTTTTAATTCTTCAATAATAGGCGCTGTAAAACTATTAACAGTAGCAAGTAACGCACCACAAATGCCGCCTAAAATAACTAAAAATAACGCTAATTTAACAGGATAAGGTATCTTATTCATTATTAATCACCTCATCTACATATTTTTCAGCAAGTTTAACCATAGTTTTTAGGGCATTTGAAGTAATGGTTACTTCTGTTACAATATCAATATCAGAATTGTCTAATACTTGATCTATATAACTGCCATCAATTAAATCTTTTCCATAGCCATCTGACTCCTGGTGTTCACTAATAGTGAAAGAAGTAAACTTGCCTTGATCTGCATCATAAACAATAGTACCTTTAATTAAAGTCGAAGCAAACCCTTTTGCGGTAATAACTATTATTGTTTGTGATCCAGTAGTTTCTACCGATTTAATGATATCAGTCATTGGGTTTGAGGCAGCAAAACTTTCAAATAGTTCAACTACAGCATCATCTTCGATTTCTTTATCACTAGATACGAAAGAATATTCTTGATCAAGAGTTACAAGGTAAGTTTCATCAGCAAATTTAAACTCATAAATAAGATTTAATGTGTCTAAATCTTGTTTGCTTGAAACTACTTCAACTGGTGCAGGGATTTCCCATTTTGCATCATGAGCATATTGAAGACGAGCAACAGTAATCGCTCTTTCAAAGCCGTGAGATGAATCAGTTGCACCATTTGCTTTATTTACTTTGAATAAATTAACATCAAAAGCTTTACCAACAAATTGATTAAAGAAACTAGGTTGAATCTTTGCAAAATATGAAGGTGTTTCATTGTGTTCAAGAACTTTTAACCCAGTAATCTTTTTTGGTGATGAATTAAAGCCCACTGCAACCTTAAGGTCAGCATTGCGGCCTTTTGCGGTTACGTAGTACACATAACCAATTTCTTTCTTCGCTTTTAATACTTTATAAGCTTCATAAACACGATTTTCATCATCTAATTGTTGGAATTCATAACCAGGATCACTTATAAGTTCAAATGATTCTGCTTCTGGAAATACTTCTTTGATTAATCGTAATTGGTTTTGATATTTAATACCGTTATTGAATAATAAACCTACAACAAATAATACGATCAAAACCAAACTTGAAATAATTGGAACTAAATACTTTTTCATTATTCAATCACCTCCACTACTTCAGCTTTGGCAATATCTTTTTTCTCATATTTATTAGTAACATGGAAAACAGTATAGAAAGCAAGTAATAATATAAAGACTCCCATTCCGACGTATTTTAATATTACTTGACGGTTTATTTTCTTTGCGCGAATAGTTGCTGCAAAACGATCAATCATCGGAACGAATAAATTAAGAAGTAGGATTGAGGTTGCAACACCTTCTGGTAACGTGCCTGAAAGTCTAAATAGGACTGTCAATACACCAAGAAGTAAGGCAAAGATAACTTTTCCATTTGGTGTTTTTGGTGATGTTACTGGTTCTGTAGCCATAAAGACTGCACCAAATAATAATCCACCACTTAAAACATTAAATAGAGCAAAAGTTAATCCGTTATCAGTTGAGATTAGACCAATAATAAGAGTTAAAACAAATACAGTTCCAACATAAATCACTGGAATTACCCAAGAAATAACTTTTCGTGCAATTAAGAAAATACAGCTAAGAATAATTAATAATGAACTAGTCTCAGCAAGTCCTCCTGGAACAGTTCCAAGGAAGAAATCAAGTAAACTTCCATAAGGGGAAATTAATACATCAGGATTAGTTACACTTCCAAGACCAGCAAGATTTTGAAGCGGAGTTGCTCCACTTGCTAATTCTGATGGTAAGAAAAAGCCTTGGCCAACAGATGAAGTAATAACTCCATAGAATGCAGTGGTAATAAAGGCATAACCCATTAAAGCAGGGTTTAAGATGTTATGGCCAAAACCACCAAAAAGCATTTTAAATAAGATATTAGCAACAACACATCCAAGCATCAATACCCAAACTGGAGTATAGATTGGAACAATCATTGCAATAAGTAAGCCTGGAATAACTCCATAACTTAAAGATAATTCTTTCTTTAATCCTTCCCAGGTATTAGTCTTTTTCCAAACATAGAAAAAGATAACTTCACTAACAACACTGGTTAATGCTCCCACTAAAATAAGAATTAGTGGATATAACATTTCAATAACAGATATTTCTTCTCTTATAAAAGGCAATAGTCCATTTTTAACCCATCCGAAAAGAATTAACGGCACTAATGCGATGATAAAATCACGCATTATTTGTGATGTGGATAATCTCTTTTCATCGGTTATTCGTTGGAATGGAGCTTTGCCTAAAGCAAATCTTCGTGCCATCTAAATCACCTATCCTTTTAATACTAATGCTTTTGCTTTACTTGTAGCATCCGTTAATTCAATACGAGATGGACAAATATATGAACAAAGTCCACACTCTATACATTGTTCAGCACTTAAGGCCTTTAAGTAAACTGTATCTTTGTTATCTAAAGTACGTTTAATTTCAATCGGAGTTAAATAAACTGGGCAAACTTCAGCACATTTGCCACACCCTAAACACTCAGGGTTGTTTTCACGTTCATCTTTAATTTTGACGATAACACTTCCAAGACAGTTGTTAATGACTAAATCATCAAAAACAATTGATTTACCAGTCATTGGTCCACCAGCGATTAAATAAGTTGGTTTTTCTTCGTCAATATATCCTCCCGCAAGATCCACTAAATCACTAATTTTAGTACCGATTTTAACGCGGAAGTTTTGAGGTTCTTTAATACCGTCACCAGTAAGAGTGACTACTTTTTCTATTAAAGGTTTACCTTCTTCTACAGCTTCACAAACAGCGATTGCTGTTTGAACATTATTTACGACAGCTCCAACTTCACTTGGAAGGCGATCATAATCTTTACCAACTACTTTGTGAACGAGAAATTTCTCCCATCCAGCTGGATAGACATCTTTTACTAAACTAATAGTAATGCCTTCATATTCTTGAATTGCTTCTTTCAAGACATCAATTGCTTCGTATTTATTTTTTTTAATAGCAATTGTAGCTTTAGGAGCACCAGTTGCTGTCATAATGTATGTGATACCGCGTAATAGCTTGTCCGCTTCTTCTTTGATAAGCATATAGTCAGCAGTAATATACGGTTCACATTCAGCTGCATTAATAATAACGATTTCTGCTGGAGTTTCTGGTAAATATTTGATATAAGTTGGGAAACCACTACCGCCGAGCCCAACAACACCAGCATTTTTAACTGCTTCGATAATAGTTTGTTTTGTTAGATTAGTTAATCCTTTAATTGATGGGTCAAGTTTTTCTTCAAAATCGTTTTGGATTTCGATCATCTCAACCATCTTTCCTGAAGCATGCCACATTTTTTTGAATGCCGTTACCTTGCCACTCACTGGTGAGTGAAGTGCATGTTGGAAACGGTCATTACGCACACATACTTTTTGTCCTTTATAAACATAATCGCCAACATTGACTAGTTTATCACAAACTGTACTTTGCGTAATTAAAGGAATGTAGACATATTCAGGATTTAAATATTCCTTAATGGGTGAAGCAGTAGATATTTCTTTGTGCCCATTAAGATGTAATGCTTTAATCCGTTTTAATGGCATTATGATTCCTCCTGATCTTTAATTCTTATATATTATATCACTAAAAAGATTAAAATGAAAGTAATTATATAATTGGATATGTCAGAAAAGGTCAAAAAGAGCGCCTATTGAGCCGCTCTTGAAAATACCTTTTTAGTATTGCTTTTAAAGCCTAAATGATATTCATAATAATAATCTATGATTTTATTTATAACTTGATCATAGCCAACATAATAAGTAAAGAATTGATCATCAACCTTTTCTAGCTTAATTAAATACAGATATTTTAACAAAGTTGTTAAATCTTTATCAATGTCATAACCTGCTTCGTGGCAACATTCGTCACACACCAAACCACCACCAACCACATTAAAATATCCTTTGGTGATCTTTTTTTCACAAGCAACACATGATGAAAAAATAGGTCCAATACCCAAGAGGTAAAATAATTTAACCTCAAACATCAATAATAAAAGGTGTGGATATTTTGTTTGTTCGAGGATATTCAAACAATCAATTGCCAAAGTGAATAATTGGCCTTTGTCAGTCACTTGTTCATTAAAGGTCGATAGCTTTTCAACAATACAAAAAGCCGCTTGTAATTTATCATAATCTTGTTTTATACTTGGAAAACTACTAATTATTTGACCTTCTGTAAGGGTATTTAAATTTCTATTATTGGTTCTTTGATATGAGATATAATTAAATTGTCCCGTTAAAACACTAGTTTTACTACCGGGTTTCAATGCACCTCGAACAATTGCACTATCAAGTCCATCACTGGTTAATATATAAACAATTTGTGCTTGTTCACGATGAGGTATCGTCTTTAGTACGATTCCTTCCTTCTTTACTACTCTGTTCATTATTCTCACTTTCTAGAGGTTCCGTCGCAAATTCGGTGTCCTCTTTTTTTCGTAAACTCATTTTATAACTGAGATAGTCTTCTACCCTTCCGGTTCGTAAAAACCGTTCCCAATACTTATTTTTATCCACTACATAATCCCTCCTTATTATTTATATGATTAGAAAATTAAAAAATATTATACATTGCTAAAAATAAAATTAATCTTCATAACCATATTCTTTTAGTCGACTCTTTTTATTTCGCCAGTTTTCTTCAACTTTAACAAAGAGTTCTAAAAATATTTTGGCATTTAAGAAACGCTTAATATCTTTACGAGCTAAAGTACCGATGTCTTTTATCATTGAGCCCCCCGCACCAATGACAATTTTCTTTTGTGAAGGTCGTTCAACAACAATGGTGGCATGAATATAAATTAAGTCTTTTTCTTCTTTAAATTCATCTACAACCACCGCAATACTGTGTGGAACTTCTTCTGATAGCTTCAGCAACACCTTTTCTCTAATAATTTCGGCGACAATAAAGCGTTCCATTTGATCAGTAATTTGATCTTCTGGATAATATAATGGACCTTCTGGTAATAAATCAATAATCATATCTAGTAGTTTTTGAACATTAAAGTTTTCGGTTGCACTAATGGTAATACCTTTTGAATCAACAACAAGGCTGCGATAAGAATCAATATTTTCCTTTAGTTCCTCTTCATCTTTCACTAGATCAACTTTATTAAAAACTAGTATAACTGGAGCCTTGACTTTGTTTAATCCCTCTAGAATCCGTAAATCGGCCTCTTCTAGCGGTTTTGTTGCATCAATCATAAACAACACTACATCAATGGCATCAAGGATGCTATAGGCTAGTTTATTCATCGTTTCGCCTAATTTAGTTTTCGCTTGGTGAATACCTGGTGTATCAATAAAAACCATTTGATAATCATCCGTGGTTTTGATTCCTTGAATCTTATTACGGGTAGTTTGAGCTTTCGGGGTAATTATTGATATCTTTTCACCTAAAAAATTATTAAGCAACGTACTCTTACCAACATTAGGTCGACCAATGATTGCAATAAATCCACTTTTAAAGTTTTGCTTCATCAGTTAAATTCCTTTCTGTGAATGCTCCTGGTAATAATTCTTTTACCTTCATTTGTACTTTATTTCCTTCTAAATTTATCATTGTTACTGTTGCATCTTGATTCATAAGTTCCACCACTACTTGACGGCAAGCACCGCATGGCGAACTTGGAACTTTAGTATTCGTAAGGACGATTAATTCCAAAATGTCATCTTTTCGATAACCTTCTGAGTAGGCAGCAAACAAAGCACTTCGCTCTGCACAATTGGTAAGACCATATGATGCATTTTCAATATTAGAACCACCAATAAAGCTGCCATCTTTTAAAACCAATAAAGCTCCTACTTTAAATTTCGAATAGATTGCAAATGCATTATCATAATATTTTCGTACTAATTGATATTTCTTTTCCATTTTAAACCTCTTTCTCTAAACCTATCCTTTTCATTACAAGTTTTTGTTTGGCTATCATTTCTTTTTCATCTTCAGGGTTTTGATGATCATAACCTAAAAGATGCAACATGCCATGACAAGCCAAAAAACAAAACTCGCGAAGAAAGGAGTGTTCGTATGATTTTGCTTGTTCTTTAGTTTTATCAATACTGATGAAGATATCACCTAATTCATACGGTAATATGCCATCTTCACTACTATCGATATTAGCAAAGGAAATAACATCGGTAGGACGGTCGATATTACGGTACTGTTTATTGATTGAATGTATTTCTTCATCATTTACTAAAATAAAACTAACAACATGCTTATTTTTTATTTGTTCTATTTTTTTTATTGCCTTAACTACTTTCTTTAAATTTTTCTTAGGATCAAAATCTAACGGTCCATAGTTATTAAATAAATTTAATTTAATCATACTTTATTTATCCATACCTTCATATTTTTCTATTATTTTAGCAACAATCGGATGGCGCATCACATCGCCCCTCATGAACCGAACAATTTTAATCCCTTTAATATCGGATAGTAAGTTAATAGCCTCAATTAAACCTGAACCATTTTTATTTGGTAAGTCTATTTGGGTATCATCACCAGTAATGACCATTTGAGAGTTGAAACCTAGACGAGTAAGAAACATTTTCATCTGAGGACTTGTGGTGTTTTGTGCTTCATCCAAGATGATGAAGGCATTGTCTAAGGTGCGACCACGCATGTAAGCTAACGGAGCAATTTCAATCGTTCCTTTTTCAATTAGTTTGGCGACTGTTTCTTTCCCTAGTCCTTCATCAAGGGCATCATACAACGGGATAAGATAAGGATCAACTTTCTCTTTTAAATCGCCTGGTAAAAAACCCAACTTTTCACCAGCTTCAACCGCCGGTCTAGTTAAAATAAGTTTTTTGACATTTCCACTTTTTAATTGGCTAATACCATACATTACTGCCAAATAAGTTTTACCGGTTCCAGCTGCCCCAATTCCAAAGACAATACTGTCACTTTTCATCGCCCTAATATATTCTTTTTGGCGTAAGGTCTTAGCAAAAATACTTTTGCCATCGACAGTATTAACAACAATCTCTTTGTTTTTATACAGATTGATAATATCGTCAACACTTGCATCAGTTACCATCGTTATTAGATTAATAACATCACGATCAGATATGACGATATTGTGATGATGGAACTCGATCATCAAAGTTATTACTTTTTTTAATTTCTTTAATTCTTCTGGTTTCCCAGCGGCTTTAAGCACCCCAAATGAAACAATAATATCACAGTTTAATTCTTCTTCTAAAAGTTTGATAAAACGGTTTTGAGGGCCAACTAAGAAACGTTCTTCATCGGAAGTTGTAAATTGATATAATTCTTCTAATATCACTAGTAGCATCACCTTTCAACTTATTATACCACAATATCTTCCATTAATAATCAGATATTAATAACTAAATTAATAAAAAAACACCAAAACCATATGGTTTATAGTGTTTCATATTATCACTTATCTACGCACAAAGATTGCGATATTTTCTGTTTTTTGTACTATAAAGGTAAAGATATATTTTTCTTCTGACTCCGAATGATAAATTAATTCAATATTAGTTATCTTTTCTTTGGGATGTTTATGTTCTTTCTTAAAGTCTTTGTGAATTATGCTAATAGCATATTCAAGGGCATTTTCTTTATTATAGACCGTTTTGATCGTTTGCTTTTCTTTAATAATTTCTCTTGATAATTTAATAAATCCAATATTGAAAATCTCACTACTTTCGATATTGCTTTCCGCATAAGGATTTTTTCTGGTGTTAATATTTTTTCCGAAGATAACAAATTGTAAGCGACTCGTCGTTTTTCCATTAAACTCTACCACACTTTTTTCTTTAGGGATCGTTTTAGTAATGTATTCAACTGTATCAGCCAACACTAATCCTTTTGCTTTGGTCCATTGTTCTTCACCAGGATTATGATATTTTAAGTTTCCGCTCACTAACAATTGACCTTTTTTAACTGATTGACTAATTGAAATTAAATTAACTCCACGTTCAATCAGATATCCTTTGATGTATCCATCTTTAGAAGCGACGAGGTTTCCGGAAATTGAAAGATCATCACCTATCTCTTCTCCCACTTCTTGTTGTTCTAAGTCAATGATAATTCTTCCACCACGGCGTTCCAATCCAACCCAAGCATAATCAATAAATTTTTGCCTTAATTCTTCTGATAAATCATTAATGCCATCTTTCAAAAAATAAAAAGGTCCTATTTTACGTAACCGCTCGTAAACAAAATCATAAACCTTTTCGTCATGTAATTCTTCATTCTTAAAAGATATCTCTCTAATTAATGAGTTTGATGACAAAAACAAAATCATAATAAGAACGATAAAAATTATACTAATAATTTTGGGAATAACTTTTGATTTCCACAAGTGAACAAAGCGCCTACTATATATTAAGTTAGGATACTTATCCAGCAAACTTCTAAGGTTATCTTTCGTAGTAACAAAAGTGATTTGATCATCGATTATCTTAAAATTGAAACCTACTTCTGGACCTTCATTAATAAAATCTTTTTTGGGTATAGTGACCCGATATAATGCCCCTTTTTCAACCAATGATGATTTCATTAATCTCACCATAAATCTCAATCATCATCGGGTCCATTTTTCTAATTTTAAGAAAGTTTCCGACAATAATGTAATTATCGATCACGATCATATCATTATTAATATCTTTTAGTTTTTTGTAATTTTCAATAATTATTCGGCGGTCACTAAATAATCGCAATTTTATCTCTTGGAAATCACCTAATAATTGATTCATCAAATCACCAATAAAGTATATGAAAAAAATAAAAAGTCTATGCTTTTACACATAGACTAAGTGGTTCTAATGTCTCTTAAAACCTTGTTTACGAGCTGCTCTTCTTTTTTCTTTACGGACATCGCTAGGTTTCATGTAGTGTTGACGTTTACGTGCTTCCATAAGGGTACCCGATCTAGAAACATCGCGTTTAAATCTCTTGAGAGCTTCATCTAGTGTGTCGTTTTCTCTAACAATCGTCTTTGGCATTCTTGGTCCCTCCTTCCGCACTCGAATTATCGTACATATTATACATAATTTTATTTAATTTGTAAAATAATATAACAATTTTTATTTATATTGGGTATTTTTTTGGATTTTGTTAAGAAATGCCGCTGCCTTTTCAAGATATTGTCGAGCAATAACCGCAAAATCAAAATTCAACTTGGCGCTCATTCCCGCCATTTCTTTGAATGTCGCTACATTAAACCATTGTAAACATTGAAATGCCCGCCAGAAATAAAGACGATTATAATCTTCAATTGTTGGCTCTTTTTGAAGATAATATGGTAGTAACGCTAACGCATGTTCCATAGACATATTACCAAAGCAAGCAACATCATGGAATGGATCATTCATCCCCGCAAACTCAAAGTCAACAACCTTAACATTATTATCATAGGTTAAGATGAAATTTGATGGTTGCGAATCACCATGAGTCAATACTTTAGGGTACTTATTAAAGTGATCAAAATATTCTAAAAATATTTCTTTCAATCGTAAGTATTCATCAGGTAATACATATCCTAATTCTTCACAATGTCTTTCATAAATTTTTAATCGTTTTAACGGATCATAATCATTTTTTGCTTTAAGATTGCTGTTGTGAATGGTTCTCAATATTTCAGCAACCTGGTCATATGGAAACACTTTTAAAAAGTGCATACTATTTCCTTCGATGTATTCGCTAATCTTAATACCATTTTGAACATTAAAATATTCAGTTTTAGTTGTAATATTCAATGGTTCAACCAACTTGATATTAGCTAGTTCCAAGTGACGGTCGACGAACTTTTCAGCATTCTCGCCAGGTATCCTCACCACCTTCTTCTGGTCATTTACTTTGACTACATAAGTGTAATTACTCATGCCCCCTTCAAGTCTCTTTAGAACTTCTACTTGACTGGGGTCAACCTTTAACGCTTCCGCCGTAGCGGAAATAATTTGATTTATCATAATTCAACTTCCTTTAACTTACTAATTGCTTCTTTAATCGCTTGAGCCCGATGGCTAATCATATTTTTTAAACTTGGATCCAATTCAGCTAAAGTTTTACCTAAATCCGGAAGATAAAAAATAGGATCATAACCAAAACCAAATTCACCTTGTGGTTTTAAAGCTATTTCTCCTTCAAGTCTACCTTCAGATTTTAAGCAAAAGCGATCGTTACAAATAGCTACTGAACACACAAAGGCAGCCTTTCGGTTTTCAATTCCTTCCATTTCAGCCAGCAATTTGTCCATATTAGCTTTATCATCCCGGATTCCACTATAGCGAGCGCTATTAATTCCTGGTGCTCCACCTAAGGCATCAACGACCAAACCTGAATCATCAGCAAGCGTAATATAACGGTACTTCTTATGGTAATACTTAGCCTTTATCAAAGCATTCTCATAAAAAGTATTCCCATTTTCTACTACTTCATCAACATCATTTAAATCATTGAGGGTGATAACTTCAAAATCAGTCCCCTCTAAAAGACGAATAATTTCATCTTTTTTTCCTTTATTTCTAGTTGCGAGCAGCAGTTTCATCTAACCACGCCTTTCTTTGTGAGTTATTATACTACATAGTTTATCAAATTAGCAAGCAAAACGATTGTACTACAAAGGGGAAACCAATGCAATCTAAAGGCACTTTATAAGCATATTTTAATACTTTTTTCCAAAAATAAAACACAAAAGATTATTAAAACAATAAAAAACCTAAAACTATTTCTAGCTTTAGGTCTTATTTATTAAGCATCTAAATAGCTTTCATTGTAGATGACATTAGAACTAGCCGTGATGGTAATTTGATCAAACTCAAAATTGACATTCATTGAATTCACGATATTTCTTATTACCACTTCATCTAATTCAGTAACAGTTAAGAAGTTAATCGTTAATATATTGTCCTCAACTGTATAGTTATAATTAACCCCATCATGACTAGAAACCTCTAATGGTAAAGTTTTATTTAAAATATAAACATAGACATCATCCGTATTATTATGGAAATAGGTTACCGGGGTAACAATGCCGTTTTCTTCTTGAATGATCGTGGTGACATTTGCTTCATCTAGATGTAAAGTCTCTAAGGTTAAATTGACACCAAATGATCGTTTTAAACGTTTGTGAATTGGAATATCATTATAGAAGTAAACTGGTTCATCTTCTACTTTTAAATTTAGTAGTGAAACATCTTCATCATTGACAAAGTTCATTACTAAACACTCTAAGGTTATTCGCCCTTCATTGCTGCGCATGAAGTCATCACTTAGATTAAGAGTTAGTGCACCATCTTTAATTTCATAATCAATTAAGGTTGTTGAAAGTCCTATCGGTGAGTAATACCCTTCAGGTAAGAGCGCTGCATTTTTTGTCAGCAAATCAAATTTTTGTTGAATTAGGTCCTCACTTATTTCATCAACATACACCGTGACACCAACCAATTTATTTCTACTATTTTGGGCGTAGATTAATAATGGCTCTCCTTCTTCTTGATTATTGTCAATTGGAATTGGTTTGAATAGACCTAAAATTTTATCACCAGCTATTACCCAACAAATAGCAAGTACCCCTAAAATTAATAAGACAAAAAGTAAAATCTTTTTCTTTTTCACAAAAACACCTCGATAAATAATATTACAACTTCAAAAAATATATGACAATTATTCTTCATATTACGTCTAAGTTGTGGTATAATTTAACAAGGTGAAGGATATGCAAAATTACACAACACAACAATCTCAATATGAGATTGAACAAAACAAACATTTGCCGAATCATCGGCTCTTATGGGCAATTTTGTTGTATATTGGAGCTTTTTTTATCTTGCCATTATTCGTTGGTTTAATCGTCCAGTTATTTTATATCGGTGTATATAATGATTTCAAACCGATTGAAGAAGGTCATGCCCTTTATAATGACTATATTCTATTTTATAGTTCTGTGACCAATCTCATTATTTACATATTAGCTGCCGTTATTTTAATTGTTTGGTTGTTACCATTTTTAAAAGAAGATTGGCAAAAAACCAGAAAAAGATTTTTCAAAACACTTTTACTAGGATTGGGTGGATGGTTTATTCTTATTGGAATGGTCTTTTTAGCCAGCCAACTTGAAGCATCAATCCGAACTGCTTTGAAAATTCCTACAGATGTAACCCCTGGGAATCAGCAACACATTATTGAAATGTTTAAATCAAAATATATTGGTTTGATTCTTATAGTTACTTTATTAGGCGCACCAATAGTTGAAGAACTCGTGTTTAGAAAAAGTATGTTTGGATTTTTAAAAAATAAATTCAAACTTGAACCCATCTTTTTAATTATCATTAGCGGTGTTCTTTTTGGTTTGATACACATTATTTCTCCACTATTAACAGCCCTATTTGATGAAAATTATTTGAACTTGGTCAATGAACTAATCAATCTTATTTCTTATTCTTTTATGGGAATGGCGATTGGAATTGTCTATTTTATCAGTAATGAAAACATATATGCACCAATGGTAACCCATTTTACTCAAAATCTAATTTCTTCGATTGGCCAAATAATCTTAATAATGTTTCCAGAATTATTAGAACAAGTATCTTTGTTCATTAAATAAAAGACACCTCTAAAAGGTATTTGATTTCCTTTTAGAGGTGTTTTATTATGACTAAAATTTACTTATTATTCCAGAAAATAAAAGAAAATCATCCAGAGAAACAATGAGATAAATGAATGGTCGATTTTAAGTGAAGGGTAACCGGAGGCATTGCTCATAATCTTGATTAAATAATGATGAATCATCTCTAAAATCAAATGTCTCCTTTTGGCAAAATGAAATATATATAACTATTTTGCCAACATTTCATTTTGTTCTAAATTAACATTATAAGATATGTCTTCTTTATAGTTCAAAAAATCGAGCATAAAGAGCAATAAAACTAATAATGTAATTAAAACGTTTTTCTTTTTATAATTTATTTCCCTTCCTTTTCTTTTAATCTTCTTTTCAAAACGCTGCTACTAGTAAAGTTAACCTTAACAACCGGTGGTACTTGCATTGGTTCACCAGTAATAGGATGTACTCCTAAATAACTAGCTTGGACCTTTTTTTCAAAGGTTCCAAAATTAGTTAGTTGAACCTTTTCTCCATTACTTAAGGCCTCACTCATAACATCTACTAAAGCATTTAACATCGGTTCAATATCCTTTTTATAAAGTCCCGTCTTTTGATGAATTAGCTCAATAATATCCACCTTTTTCATACCTTATCTATTACTCCACAATCCGATAGATCGGATCTGAAAAATCAATTTTAGTAATATCATTAAAGTGATCAAAGATATAAACAAATACAAAAGACATGGCCTGATTTTGATTATCTTCGAAATGCTGGAAGACTAATTCTGTTTCAAATTTAAGACAGTTATCATCAAAAGAAACGTTGATTGTAATAATTTGATTAATCTCTGTTTTAAAAAATTCAAATAGAATACCCTCACCAAAAACATTTATCATATAATCTTTTGAGTAGCATTGAATTTTATAATGATTATCATCAATTTTTTCGTATTTATACTTGGTAGTGAAGTAATCGCCAACTGAGTAATTTACTTGATAGTCATCAAAGTCGTTTTCTTCGATTGGACCATTATCATAAGATTTCACTTCGTAATAAGATCCTCTAGGATTGATATAGTAGGTGTATAAATGTTCATTTTCGATGGTAGCTACCTCAATTGAATTAAACTCATTGTCATAGATTTGTCTAAACTCATAGTAAAAATCTTGAATGTCAATAACCCATTCAAGTAGGGCAGTTATTTTAAAATCTTCAACATCATTAATAGTCGCGAGCATTGTCATATCAAGTGAAAGTTGAAAAGAGTTTTGTAATAGGGTTTCATATGATGCCAAGTGATCAATTAGTTCAGCATAGATTTGTTGATTTTGTTCTTCATCTTCCACTTTCAACGGATCCACTACATTGATTCTAAGAGTATAACGTCTTGTAATTCCTTGGCTATTAGTAGCTTTGTAAATTACGCGATAAGTTCCAGCTTCATCCATGTTTACTCTAGAATCATCAATTTCTTCAATTTCCAGTGGTCCATCATTTCTGTCTCTAACCGTAACAGCAGAACTGAAATCTGGTTTTGAAGAGCCAATGATATATTCTAGCTGAAACTCTTCATCTAAGGTAAAAATAGGACCTTCGGTACATCCTGATAATAAAATCATAAAAGATGCACCCATAACCATAAACAATATTTTTCTCATTTTCTTTACCAACCTTTTATTATAGTCACCTCATTATAACATATTTTCCCAATCTCAAGCAAGGAAAACAAAAAAGCTCAACCGAGCTTTTTTCTAAAGTATGATAGCTATGATTCCACCTCGACCACTATTGACTACTTTTTGAAGTGCTTCCCGATATTTTGCTTGAACTGTTTCTGGTACTGAATAAAGTTTAGCACGAATTCCGTCATTTACAACTTCACTAAGTTTCCGACCAAAGATTTCACTGTCCCATATCTTTAATGGATCACGTTCATAATCAGCCATCAAGTGATTGATCAATTCTTTTGATTGTTCTTCGGATCCGATAATTGGTTCAAATGTTGATTCAACATCTACTTTTACTAAATGAATTGATGGAGCAATTGCCTTAAGTCTAATGCCATAGCGACCCGAATGCTTAATAACTTCTGGAGTTTGAAGTGACATATCGCTGACATTTGGTACTGAGATACCATAGCCACATCGTTTTACTTCTTCTACCGCTCTACCAATTTGATCATAAACTGAGCGAGCTTTGACAAAGTCTTGTAATACCTCAACAAATCGTCCACGATCATCAACTTTCTCACCAATGATATCTTCGATAACACGGTTGTAAGTTTCATCAGAACAATCTACATTGATTTCCACAACGCCCGTTGCTAAGTCTTGACTTTGCAATTCAACATTTTCAAACATTTCTGATTCTTTTAAAGCATCTTGAATCTTAAGTGCATCTCTAAACTTTCGATAAGTACTAGTAGTCTTTGATACTACTTCATTAAAGGCTTGCTTGAACGGAACGTCATCATGAAGACTACTGATCCAGTTTGGCACTTTAATGCTTAGTTCAGAAATGTCAAACTCATATAGAGCTTCTTTTAATATACGATCAACATCAGCTTCTTTCATGGTAACTGCATTTACTGCCACCACCGCAACCCCATATTTTTCTCTTAACTCATTACACAATTTTTTGGTTTTTTCACTATTAGGTTCACTAGTATTTAATACAATAACAAATGGTTTATTTAGTTCTTTTAATTCATCAATGATCTTTTCTTCCACTGCTTCATATTCAGAACGAGTAAATTCACCAAAACTTCCATCGCTGGTAATAACAATACCAATATTTGAATGGCTTTCAATTACCTTTCTGGTTCCTATTTTTGCTGCATCACCAAATGGAATATCTTCCGTAAACCATGGTGTTTTTACGAGGCGACTTGTTCCATCGTCGTTGATGTATCCCTTAGCGCTCGGCAAGGCATAGCCGACACAATCGACTAGACGGACGTTTAGTTTTAGATCATCTGATACTGTTATATTGATGTTGTTGCTAGGTACAAATTTAGGTTCAACGGTCATTATTGTTCGCCCTTCCGCACTTTGAGGAAGTTCATCAATAACTTTTTTTGCTAATTCTGGATCTTTAATATAGGGCAGGACTTTTAATTCCATAAATCTTCTAATAAAGGTACTCTTACCACTACGAACCGATCCAACAACTCCTACGTATAATTCCCCATTTGTTCGGAAAACAACATCACGAATAATGTTTTCACTCATATAAAAAATTCCTCACCTTCAAAAGTATTTCACTTTAATTTATGAAGATGAGGAGTAAATTATAACTATTATTTTACATTATCGCCATTTAAACTTTTTAATTCATCAAGAACAAACTGTCCATCTTTGCGAATTAAGACATCATCAAAATAGATTTCGCCACCGCCATATTCCGGAGTTTGAATTAATACTAAATCCCAGTGAATAGCACTTTGGTTTCCATTGTCAGCTTCTCCTTGATAACAAGCTCCTGGAGTAAAGTGCAAACTTCCACCTATCTTTTCATCAAACAAGATATCACCCATTGGTCTTGTGATAGCATTATTAACACCTAACGCAAACTCACCGACATAACGAGCACCTTCATCGGTATTAAAGATATCTTCTAATTGTTCTTGGTTATTGTCAGCTGTACATTTTACAATACGTCCCTTTTCAAAAGTTAAACTAACATTTTGATATACAATCCCTTGATAAGGGCTTGGAGTATTATATGTAATGGTTCCTTCAACGCTTTCTTTAATTGGGGCCGTGAAGATCTCTCCATCAGGAATATTACATTCACCAGCACATGGAATAGCTGGAATACCTTTAATTGAGAACCTTAAATCAGTCCCAGGACCGATAATTCTTACTTTATCGGTTCGTTCCATTAACGCCTTTAATGATTGCATTGATTCACTCATTTTTTGATAATCTACCGTACAAACATCGATTAAGAAATCAAAGAATTGTTCATAACTCATTTGGGCTTTTTGAGCTAAACCATAGGTTGGATAGTTTAGGAGAACCCACTTCTTCTCATCAATCAATATTCTAGATATTGGTTGAAGCATCCTGGAAGCTAATTTCTTATTTTCTAGTGGTACATCGCTCATTTCACTATCGTTTTGGACCGCTCTAATCGCAATGTAGGCATCTGTGTCTTGATATTGAACCGAGCGCCACTTAGCCAGATATTCAAAATACTCTTCTTCAACTGACATACGAGTAGCTCTGACAATTTCATCATCAATTAATTCCACATAAGGATATGCTCCCGCTCTTTGAACCGCTTTTACCACTTCAATAATTAATGGCCGAGCGACTAAGTGCGAACTAATTAATACCTTTTCACCTTTTTTTACTTTTGTTGAATAGTTTACTAAAATATTTGCTAGTTTTTCTAATCGTGGATCTCTCATTTTTTTACCTTCCTTAAATATAATTTGTAATCTTCATAAACACTTTCGCGATCAAATGGTTTTTCTCCACGTTCGATTCGCTCTAACAAAATCTTCAAGTTATTTTCAATTACTTGAACCAAATCATTTGAGTACTTCATATCTGTTAAATTAAAATCAAACTCATCTCGATCTAAGATAATCTTATCACCGCTTGGAAAAACCTTAACATCTAAATCATAATCAATATACTTTAATCCTTCAGTATCAAGGACATAAGGGGAACTAAGGTTGCAGTAATAATAGATGTCATCGGTACGCAACATACAGATAATATTGAACCAATATTTCTTAAAAAAGTAACAAACCGCCGGTTCTTTCGTCTTCCAGCGACGCCCATCACCATCAATAACACTCGCTTTGTCATTGACGATTACGATCATTTCATCTGTTTCTTTGATAACATAGGCATATTGCCATACGCGATGAAGTCCACCATCATGCTTATAACTAATAATTTCTATTTGATTAAGCATAATCTTTCCTTCTTTCTAACTTGCTATTATTATACCAAAAATGGCTTAAAATTAAAACCATTTTAACCGAAAATATATTTTTTATCATTCACAAAGAAAAAAGGCCATCTTATAATGGCCCAAAAATATTAATTCATTGTAGCTAGTCTAATAACTAATACTAAACGGTCGTATTCTGCTTCTACCAATTCTCTTAAAAACTGATTAAATGGCTCCTGATCATGTTTTACTTTATATGTTTCTAATAATTGAAAATATGTTTTGCGTCTTTCAACAGGGATACTTATTGGTAAAAACCCATGACGAATTAATTGATAATTAAGCATCATACGGGCAATTCGACCATTGCCATCAAGAAAAGGATGGACCTTAGCAATCCGTAAATGAGTGTATGCTGCTAATTCAATTGGGTCGCCCTTAAAATGCTCAATTTCATAAAATAGGTCATCCATCTTTTGATAGACTCGTAAATGGGAAGTTGGGGTGTGTTTTGAACCCTGAATATGAATATCAACATTACGATATAACCCACCATTAATGATGTCTTTCATTAACATTTCATGAAAATCTTTAAATAATTCTTCGGTTAAATCAACTTTGTTTTGAGCTGATTCTTTTACTTTTTTAAAAGTGTGATAGTGATTAACAATACTTTTCTTTAAAGTTTCATCACAATCTACTTCCTCATTATTGATGACCCTTACCACATCTTCATAGTCAATATCGTGCCCCTCAATGGTGACTGAGTTATTGGTATAACTTAAAGCAAATAATTCATCAAAATTCTCAATCACTCGTATTGGGACACGTTCTAACTGTCCTTCAACATATTCCTTTTTTTCAAATAAATTCAATAAACTCACTCCTTTTACTTTGATACTATTATATCACATTTAACAAAAAAGCAATAATAAGATACATAAATTTAAAGAAAAGACAAAAAAAGATTGGATTAAACTCGCGTTTAACCAATCTTTTTATCATTTTCAATTGAAGTTATCCAATCAATTAATTTATTCTCCGGCAAATAACCAATATTCTTCTCAACTATTTTTCCAGCTTCAAACAAAATCAAAGTTGGTATCGCTGATACATAATATCTTGTTGCTAGGGTTGGTAGTTTATCTACATCAATCTTTGCGAAAACAAGATTGGGAAAAGAACTATCAAGCTTTTCCAAAATAGGAGCTAGCATTTTGCATGGACCACACCAATTAGCATAAAAATCAACTAATGTCTTATTTTCATTAATGAGCTCATCAAACTGTTCGACTGTTTCAATAATGACCATTTATTTCACCTCGAACATATCTTCTCCCAAAAAGCTAACTATTATGTATTATTTAAAGGTTACTACCGTTGCTCCACTTCCGCCTTCTCCCGCACCGCCATAACGGAAACTTTCTACATAGCGGGAAGCTTTTAGTGTCTTTTGAACTAGCTCTCGAATAACTCCGGTACCATAACCGTGAATGATTGTGGCTTGTTTAATGTTATGCAGTTGACAATCATCAAGATAACGATCTAATAATATTTTAGCATCTTCATAGCGTTCGCCTCTTAGATCTAAACTCAATTTTACACTCTTAGAAGTTTTTGAGACTGAGATTGTGCTTTTTGCTTGTTTTTTCTCAACCTTTGGGGTCTCTGCTACTTTTTTAAGATCCTTTTCTTTAACTTTAATTCGAACATTACCTAATAATATTTCAAAGGTATTATTCTTAAACTTTTTAGTGACAACTCCGTATTGACCAAATTGATTATGGTAAACTGGATCATTTACTTCAATTGGCCCACTTATTTCATTATTATTTTCTTTAGTGATTTTTTCATCATGTAAAACATTCACTTGATGCTTGAGGTCAATCACTTGATGAAGTTTTAAGTCTTTTTCTTTAACTAACTGCCTTGCTTCTTCTAAAATTCTATTAGCTTCAAAGGTCAATTTTTCTATTAGTTTTTTAGCTTCCTGATTCGCTTTTTCAATGATCTCATCCCGAACACGATCAATATTCAATAGTTCATTTCCTAGTTCTTCATTTAAAACCTTATATTTATTTTTTTCAGCTTCCACTTGAATAAGTCTTTTTTCCAAATCACGAGCTTTTCGCTCTAGTTTATTAATTAGTATTTGTAACTCATCATTACTTTGATAGGTAGTGGCTGCCGCTGCTTCAACAATTTCTGGTTTTAAGCCTAGTCTTTTAGCTATACTAAAAGCATTACTTGAGCCAGGAACACCAAGTAATAACTTATATGTCGGTTGCAAAGTAGTTTCATCAAACTCCACACTGGCATTAATCACCTCTGGATGATTATAAGCAAAAGCTTTTAATTCCGAGTAGTGAGTTGTAGTAATAAAACTAATTTTATGCTCTAACAAATATTTTAAGATAGCCATGGCCAAACTTGATCCTTCTTTGGGATCAGTTCCCGAACCTAACTCATCGAAGAGTACTAATGAATTGGGGGTAACGGTTTCAAGAATGTTGACTATATTTTTCATGTGCGATGAAAAAGTTGATAAGTTATTTTGAATACTTTGTTCATCACCAATGTCAGCACACACCATATCATAAATCATTACATTACTGTTTTCATCACATGGAACTAACAAACCACATTTCACCATTAATACTAGTAATCCAACCGTTTTTAAAAGAACAGTTTTACCACCAGTATTAGGTCCAGTAATGATAATTCCCCGTTCCTTTTCACCAAACGAAATACTATTTGGGATAACTTTTGGAACGTTTAATAATGGATGATAAGCATTAATTAAATCTAATTGATGATTAGTGTTTATTTTTGGCCTTGAAGCTTTTATTATGATTGCATAACTAGCCTTAGCAAATATAAAATCTAAATCAACAATCGACATATAATTATTTATTAACGTATCTGATATATTGCCTGCTCGCTTTGATAATAATCTCAAGACACGATTTATCTCTTCTTTTTCTTCTTCTTTTACTTTATTTAAAGTATTGTTTAGTTCATAGATGGCATGTGGTTCAATATAAACCGTTAATAAACTCGCCGAGGTATCATGAACAACTCCTTTAAAACTATTTTTATATTCGGCTTTAACCGGTAAAACATAGCGATCATTTCTGATTGAAACAGTTGCTTGCGAGAGTTTTCCTGCTTCCTTTGCTAATATTTCTTGGATTTTATTTTTAATATTTCTTTCTAACGACTTAATTTTATTTCTAATATTTAATAGTTCCGGACTTGCTGTATCTAAAATATCGCCATTAGGTGCAATTGCTTTTTTAATCAAGGAGTCCAAGTCATAATCAATGACTAAGCTTTCTAAATGTTCGTTAAAATGAGGAGTTTGCATTTTTTCTTTTAATAAACTGTTTTGTAACTTTTCACAGGCCTTGATTGTATCAAACAAAAGAATGATATCATAAAGCTCTAGTGGTGACAAAGTAGCTCCTTTTGCCGCTTGCTTTAAAGGGACTAATAAGTCTTGCCCAAACATGATTGGAACAGAATAAAATCGCAGTATTATCCTAACTGCTTCATCTACTTCATCAAGCAAAGTATTTATGATATCAACATCATTTATTGGCCTTAAGTCTCTGATCATCATTTTGGTTCGTTCAAGAACCGCATAACCAGATAATTGTGATAGTATTTGATCAAGTTCTAAAGTTTTTAAGTAGTCATACATAAAATAACCTCTAATTTTAAGAAATTTTTTGTAAAAAGTGTTATAATATAAGGAGTGAAAATAACTAACTTTTTTATATTTATTTCAAGGGAAAATACTCGGTGATTTAATTTACTCCAACTGAAATAAATAAGATTGGAGGAAAATATGAGTTATAGTTTTAAAGCTAATAATGACCAAGTGAAAGAAATCATTCGATATTATCAGGGTTTTAGAGTTGATAATGATAATTCTTTTGCTATCTTCAGAGCAAAACTAAGTGATTGCACTATAACCGTTTACACGACCAATACTGTTTTATTTCAAGGAGCTAGTGCCAAACACAATTATTTAATTTGGGCTAAAAAGTATGGATATGATACTAGTTTTATCGCTCCTGAAGATAAAAAAGAGTATGCCAACCTTTCGGCCATCGGCACAGATGAAGTTGGAACCGGTGATTTTTATGGTCCGGTAATTGTTGCTGCAACATTTGTTGCAAAAGATAAAATTGCCGTTTTACAGCAATTAGGCGTAAAGGATTCTAAATTATTGACCGATGAAACAATTATCAAACTATCTAAAAAAATCACTAAAATTGTCCCTTATTGTATTTTGGTGTTACCTAATGAAAATTATAACCGATTTTATCAAAATAATCAAGGGAATTTAAATTATATCAAGGCCATGCTTCATAATAAAGTAATCCTTAAATTACAACGCAAATTAGAAGGTAAACCATATGATGTTATTATCATTGATGAGTTTACTCCAAAAGAAAAATATCTAGAATACTTAAACAAGCAAAAGCAAGTTGAAAAGGATATTGAAATGGTCCAACGCGCTGAAAGCAAACATATTGCCGTGGCATGCAGTTCTATCTTAGCGCGAGCTGCTTTTATCTCCGAGTTAGAAAAACTATCCAAGAAGGTTAACCGTGAACTACTAAAAGGCGCCAGCAATATGGTAGACCAACAAGCAGCTGAAATTATAAAAGACTATGGTAAAGAAATATTCAAGTCTATCGCTAAATTGAACTTTTCTAACTTTAAGCGAGCGCTTGAATTATCCAAGAAAATAAAGTAAAAAAATGAGTGGATTCACTCATTTTTTCATTTCATTTCTGCTCTTAATTCATTTATTTTTTCTTCAAAATAATCAGGTAACTCACTAGTAAACTCTAAATATTCTTTGGTTCGCGGATGGATAAATCCTAATGTTTGGGCATGGAGAAATTGACCATACTCACTCACATTCTTAGGAGAACCATAAACCGGATCACCTAATAAAGGATATCCAATATACTTCATATGAACTCTAATTTGATGAGTTCTTCCAGTTTCCAAATTTAGTTCCACTAACGTATGTTCTTTAAATCGTTCAATCACCTTAAAGTGGGTAACTGACGGTTTTCCATCACCGACAACCCCCATTTGTTGGCGATTAATTGGTGAGCGTCCAATAGGAGCATCAATTTTTCCAAGGTTGTGATTTATAACCCCACAAACTATCGCTACATACGTTCTTTTTATTTTTTTCGCTTTGAATTGAGCACTTATATCACGATGGGCAGCATCGTTTTTACATGCTACGAGCAATCCTGACGTGTCTTTATCGATTCGATGGACAATTCCCGCTCTTATAATGCCTTTGATACTTGATAAGTCTTTACAATGATGCATTAATGCATTAACAAGGGTTCCTGAGTAATGTCCCGGAGCTGGATGAACAACCATTTGAGCTGGTTTATTAACAACGATGACATCTTCATCTTCATAAACAACATCTAATGGTATGTCTTCGCCTTTAACATCCCAAATTTCCGGTTCGGGTATTCTTACTTCTATGACATCACCTGGTTTAACCAAATAACTTGGTTTAACTTTTTTTAAATTGACATCAATTAAACCATTGTCAAATAACCGTTTGACATCACTCCTTGATAAATCTGTGGTTAGTTCTACAATAACCTTATCTACTCTTCCTTGTTCTTTGTCAATGATAAACTTTAAATCTTTCATTTTATCACTTTTTTATCAAAATATAATCTATTAGGAATATTATCACTCCTATAGTTAACAACGTATCAGCAAAATTAAAGATCGGGAAGTTTATAAATTCAAATTTCAAAAAATCGACAACCTCTTGACGAAAAACTCGATCAATTAAATTTCCAAGCGCCCCAGCAATTAACATAATCATACTAATACTATACCAGCGATTGGTTCTTAAATTGAAGTCTTTCATCATATAGCCCATAAACCCTAATGCAACTATAGATACTATAGTAAGCAAAAAGGTATGGTCACCTAAAATTCCCCAGGCAGCACCGGTGTTGCGATGGCTGGTAATTGAAAGAACGTTTTTTATAAATGGTATTTCTTGACCAATGGTCATATGTTTAATAATAAGTAATTTACTTATTTGATCAATAGATACTAATACTACTATTAAACCTATTCCGAGTGCTAACATAACTTATTCTCCTTCATCTTTATTAATATTTCCAACAATATATAATTATTATACATCAAGATAGGTTCTTTGTAAAGCAGATAAAAAATATCAATAATCACGTTGTTACAAAAATAACCACCATTATAGCAACAGTAATAATAATCATATAAGGGTTTAATAATTCCACAAAAAAGATATCCTTACTATCAATTATCTTTAAATCTTCATTATCTGGATAATAGTTTTTAAGTAAAACAACATTTAAACTACTTGCTAACCCATTAAATAATAATACTACAATCATACTAATAAATAACATTATTTTAAAGGTGGTAGTTGATGGATCATATAAACTAAAGACATTATAAGCAATAATCATAAATGGACTAAAGATAATAATGGTTAAAAGAATCGAGAATATAAATGATTTTATATAATTTGACCCTTTTATCGATAAACGATTAAATCTTATCAATTGTACTTTACATTGTTTATAATATTCTTTTATTCTCTTTAACATTAATCATCACCTCTAATAATACCAGTTAATTGCATCAGATATTTAGCATTCGTTGTTGTGCAAATACCCTCTTTAAGCTGATAATCAAATTTAATCTTGTCCTCTTCATAGTGTTCACTAAAATGATAATTCTCAATATTAATACCAACAACCTGGCATATTTCTAAATCATGGGTCGTGATAAATAAAATAACATTAGGTAGATTTAAACGCTTAATCATAGAGATTGCACCAGTGATTCGATCATTTGCATTAGTTCCTTTAAAAATCTCATCAATGAAAACGATCATTGGTTGCCCCTTCTCGGAGTAATCTATCGCTTCTTTAATTCTTAATAGTTCAGCGTAAAAGGTGGAAATCCCTTTTGATAGATCATCTTTTATTCGCATTGAAGTAAAGATTTTTAAATAAGGAGCGACAAAACTTTCCGCATTGACATATGCTCCAGCATACATTAAAATTAGATTAATTCCGATGATACGTAAAAACGATGTTTTACCACTCATATTTGAGCCAGTGATGATATTGATATGACTGACGAGATTAAACGAGTTAGCTACACAATCATCTTCTTTTAATAATGGATGTTTAATATTCTTGAAATTTAAAGTAATTTCTTGTGAAAGTTTCGGAAGAGTCACTACTTCTTTTACTTGACCGATAATCGCAAGACTAGCGTACACTTCTAAATCTTCAATTGCTTCAATACTTTTGATAAAATTATCGGCTTCTTCTTTAATTAAACGTTGATATCGATAAACAATAAAAAGATTTAAAGGTAAAATTCCATTAAGCAACTGTCCAACAAAGTTTTTTCTAATAGAATCTAAACTAATCAACTTACTTATCCTTTTAAGACCTAATGATGCTCTATTAATTTGATTCTGGTATTCTTTTAACTGTTCATTTACAAATTCACTTTTTTCGATCACTTTATACAATGGTCCAAGTATTGAAAGAGCAGGTAATGTAAGATCTAAATCATAGATAACATGTTTAAAATTATATGAATAAAGAAAAGAAAGTAAGAATTGATTCACATAAAGGGCAATAAAATAATCCCATTTAAATATTTTAAGAATAGATAAAAATAATATTATTGCTGAAATAAATGTTTGAATGATCATTAACCAATAATATCGGGAAGAAAATGAATAGGAGTTATTACTTTCTAATAATCCAATTAAGTTTAAATTAGGTGATTTCTCATCATATGTCTTTAAAGCCACTTGAAAATTAAGTGAAAAATCAACCTTATCAGCCATTTCTACCATTACTTTTTGACGAAGGTCTAAATCATAAGGTTCGGGAATTGACAGACGTTCTTTTAATTTTTTATTTGCATTTTTACTTTTACAAATATTAATATATTTATATAAGGAACTTTCGCCAATAATGTCTAAATCTTCCAAAAAGGATTCTTCATTTAGATTTGCCCCAGTACTAGAAAAATCCTGCCACCTGTTATCAAAACGATCTAAATACTCTTTAAGAGTATCAATTAAATAGTAAAAGTATTTTTTCTGATCTAATACTTTATTATGATAAATTATAAGTACCACAAAAATTATAATCACCAAAAAGCCAAATATCCCGTATATCATTTTACTACTAATAATCCATAATATTAAAAATAGTATGAATAATAAAAACGAAAAAAGCCGACCAAGTGATAATTGGTTGGATTTTTTCGTTATTACTGCTTCTTCTTCAGTTGCAACTTCTAGTTTTTTCTGATAATAATCTTTTTTCATTTTTTACCCTCAAAATATGCTAATGCATCACCAAATGTCTTAACCGGTACTAAATCCATCTTTGGATTTTTCAAGGTCTGATAAGCCTTAAGTGCTTCTTCATAATTTTTGCCGTCTGGTACAAAAAAGACATCAGCACCTGCCCGATATGCTGCAATCACTTTTTGATAAGCACCACCAATTTGACCGACAATCCATTCATCTTTATCATTTTTCTCTAGAGTTCCAGTACCACAAACCACCATACCTTTAGCGAGGTCTTTATTTATAAGATTAGCATAGATCGATAAAGCTTGCATTAAGCCACCACTTGGGCCAGTAGTTCTTGATTTTTCGATATTATAACTTGGATTTGCATCAATTATTTCATAAAGTTCATAATGAGTAAAACCAGGAATACCATGATCATTTTTCGTTTTAGGTTTAGTAATTGTAAGGAATAATTCCTTATTATCACGAACGATTTTCGCTTTATATGTAGGAGCATCACTTACATGAGTTGAAGTTAATTGTGTTAACAAGTATGGATAATTAATGGGTTGATCATCAACCTCAATAATGATATCACCAATTCGAAGTTGAGGGTCGGTATAACTATAAACCATATCAATGATTTGACCTTGATAGGTGTAATTTATTTTAATATTAGCATCCCGCCTACTAGCTTCTTCATACGCAACAATTAAAGAATTTGTAATACTTGTATCCTTTTGAATCTTTCCTGCTTCTCTTTCTTCAGAAAAACTAGCGATATAGTACGGTGATGTTTTTGAAACACTAAAATTGCGGTCAACTTTGCCAATCAAATATTCTAAAACAGTAATTTTTGATGGTGCATAAACATAGACCGTATTAAAATTTTGATAGATTTCATTGCCATTTTCAATTTCAATCACATCAGTAACGGGATTGATTCCTCCTGGGGCCACCAAATTATAATCAATAGTGACTAACCCCATTGAAATAATGGCGATATATGGAACAATTAAAATAATGATGAGTTTTCTATAATCAGAAATCAGTTTCTTCACTATCATTACTCCTTATCGTAATTGCTATTTCTTTCATCTTTTCATATGTGACATTGGCAGCATCAAGCATGCGTTTTGCTGCTTGATCAGACTCTGTGCCACTATATTTATCAGACATATAAATAATATGCTTAATTCCACTTTGAATGATTAATTTAACACATTCATGACATGGAAATAGCGTAACGTAAAGAGTACAACCATTAAGTTTGGTCGTTGAATTTAATATCGCATTAGGTTCAGCGTGAACAACATATGGGTATTTAGTATCGGTGAAATCACCTTCATTACACCAAGGAAAAACATCATCATCGCAGCCATAAGGAAAACCATTATAGCCGATACCGACAATGCGTTTTTCTGGGTTAACGATACAAGCCCCTACTTTAGTGTTTGGGTCTTTGCTGCGGTTTGCTGATAGAACAGCAACCCCCATAAAATATTCATCCCAGCTAATATAACTACGAGATTTCATCACATTTTTCCTGCTTTCTTATTTCAGCTATCATTTCTGCTTTAATATCTTCAACAGTCTTTACTGAACAAGATGTTGAAGTGCAGTGCATACACGATTCGGGAATTTCTACTCCCTCTGGGCGTTCTACTTTAGCATTAAAGCGATATGCAAAAATATATGCAAGTACAAGGAAAACTAAAATCCCTATTCCATACCACATATGGTTCACTTCCTTTCTTCGTCTTTGACCAAGTTCAAATTGATATGACAATATCCACCTAAGTTTTTTGTCAAATAGTCTTGATGATAATCTTCGGCATCATAAAAAGGCTGAACTTCTTTAACAATTGTCACAATTGGTCGCTGATATTTTTTTTGTTTTTCTTTTAGGACATTAATTATTATATCCCGTTCTTCTTCATTTTGAAAGAAGATTGCATTTCGATATTGTATTCCTATATCATTTCCTTGATAGTTGAGAGCAGTTGGATCAACGATTCTAAAGAAATGTTCTAGTAAAGTTTCGAAACTAATTTGATCTGGACGATACCAAATCTTACAAGCTTCTACATGATTTACCCTTCCTGCTTTTAAGTCTTCATAAGTTGGGTTCTCAGTGTCACCATCGGTATATCCAACAGATGTTTTAACAACACCATATAATTGCTTATAATAGGCTTCTACTCCCCAAAAACATCCACCTGCTAATACCAATTCTTTTACTTCTTTACTTAAAATGTTTTTAATAGCATAGTCAGCCATTAATGTTCCAGAAAAACTGGTTACTGGCATATAAGAGCCTACATTTTCAAAGCGTTTAGGTTGTGGTTGTTCAGTTGAAAAGACTACCGGAAAATTATCATCAACCTTTTGATCTCTTAATTTTTTGCGTAAAGCCCGAGCTAGCGGATCAGTGTGGGTTTGATTGATCGTTGCCACTTTTAATTTTAGTGGTTCGAAGCGTTGACCAGCTCCCATTGCACTAATGAAAGGAATTTTATTAGTTAAACAATATTTAATTAAGTCTACCTTAGCATCAAGTTTATCAATTGCGTCCAAAACAAAATCTACTCTTTTAGGTATAATTTGATCAATATTAGTTTGATCAATAAATGCCGCATGAGCTTCTATTTGTAATTTCGGATTAATTAATAATAGTCGCTCTTTTAAAATATCTGCTTTCTTTTGACCAATATTATTACTATTTGTAATTATTTGACGATTCAAATTAGTAATTTCAACCGTATCAAAATCTATGATAGTCATCTTTCCAATACCAGAGCGTACTAAAACTTCCGCACTCATTCCACCAACACCACCAAGCCCAACTACAACTACATGAGCTTCTTGTAAAAGATTAATCCCCAAACTTCCAATTAAATACTGGATACGAGTGAAGGGACTATTCATCGACTTTAATTCCTAACTCTTTTAACTGCGCTGGTGAAACTGGAGTTGGAGCTTCACTCATTGGACACTTAGCGTTAGCAGTTTTCGGGAAAGCAATGACATCTCGAAGTGATGGTGACTTAGTAATAATCATCATTAAGCGGTCTAATCCAAGTGCAATTCCGCCATGTGGTGGCGTTCCATATTTTAACGCATTTACAAAAAAGGAGAATTGACGTTCTACTTCTTCAGCATTTAATCCTATTGCTTTAAACATATCAGCTTGAACCTTTTGGTCATGAATTCTGATACTTCCACCACCAAGTTCAAAACCATTTAAAACAACGTCATAGGCACGAGCCCGAGCCTTGTCTGGATCAGTTAGTAGTTTTCCTTCATCGCCCGCTTTTGGCGCTGTAAACGGATGGTGAGCGGCTTGGTAGCGCCCTTCTTCTTCATTGTACTCAAATAATGGCCAATCAACGACCCATAAGAAATTAAACTTGCTTTCATCAATCATATTTAATTCTCTAGCAACTGTTAAACGTAAAGCTCCAAGAGCTGTATTAGCAATATCACGAGTACTAGCCACTATTAAAACCAGATCGCCATCACTAACTTTTAATTCTTGTTTATTTTCATCACTCAAGAATTTAGCGATTGAACCACTGAAATCACCATTTTCATATTTTAACCATGCTAATCCTTGAGCTTGATATTTTTTCGCTATTTCAGTTAGACGGTCAATCTCTTTTCGGGAATAGTGAGCAGCACCGCCAGGGATAATTATTGCTTTGACAACTCCATTATCAGCTAAAATATTTTGGAAGATTTTAAAGTCTACTTTTGAAGCCCAATCACTTAAGTCTTGTAATAGCATCTCAAAGCGAGTATCCGGTTTATCACTTCCATAAAGGTTCATTGCATCATCATACTTCATTTTAATAAATGGAGTTTTAACATCATAGTTAAGAGTTTCCTTGAAGACCGCAACTAACATATCTTCGATGATTCTTTGAATAGTCTCTTCATCAGCAAAACTCATTTCCACGTCAATTTGGGTAAATTCCATTTGACGATCAGCTCTTAAGTCCTCATCACGAAAACACTTAACAATTTGAAAATATCGTTCGAATCCGGCAACCATTAATAATTGCTTATACATTTGAGGCGATTGAGGTAAAGCATAAAAACTACCATGATGAACGCGGGATGGTACTAAATAGTCGCGCGCTCCTTCTGGAGTTGACTTTCCTAAGATTGGTGTTTCAATTTCCACAAAATCAAGTTTATCAAAAAAGTTACGAATTGCCATCATTGCTTTATGACGAAGAATAAAGTTTTTTTGCATAACCGGGCGACGTAAGTCTAGATAACGATACTTCATTCTTGTATCTTCTAATGCATCAGTTTGATCCGCAATTAATAGTGGAGTTGTTTCAGCAGTATTAATTACTTCTAATACTTCACAAACAACTTCGATATCACCAGTTGGCAGATTAGGATTCTTATTAGAACGTTCCACGACTGTTCCTTTTACTTGAATTACATATTCATTCTTTACCGACTCTGCAACCTCATAATATTTATTATCTGGTTCAACAACAATTTGAGTAATACCATAGCGGTCACGAAGGTCAATAAAAATTAATCCACCTAAGTTACGAACTTTTGCTATCCATCCAACTAAAGTTACCTGTTCACCAACATTTTCAATTCTTAATTCATTATTATTTTTGGTACGCATACGTTTTTTCTCCTTCAATATTTAATAGAGTTTTTAATTCACTAACACTTATCGTTTCTTGTTTTCCTGTTTCATTATCCTTAACAGTAATTAAATCATTTTTAATTTCATCTTCACCAAGAATTAATAAATAACGCGCTTTTACTCGATCAGCCAATTTGAATTGTGGTTTTAGATTATTACTTTGATAATCTATCTCTGTTTTTATTCCATTAGTACGTAAGTAATTGGTTAAACGCAAACCTTCCATTTTAGCCTCTTTACCTAATGTTATAACAACAACTGAGAATTGATCAAATAGATCAGGCCATGCATCAACTTCATCAATGACCATCATTAACCGTTCAACCCCTAAGGCAAAACCAATGGCAGGCATGTTTGGACCACCAAGTTCACTTATTAAACTATTATAACGACCACCACCGCCAAGAATGATGTTATTGATTGGTGAGGCTGGGTCTTCATAAGTTATTTCAAAAACTGTTTGTGAGTAGTAATCAAGTCCTCTCACTAGTCTTGTATCAACCACAAAGTCAATGTCAAAAGCCCTTAAAGCTTTTTGAACTTCTTCAAAGTATTGTTTATCTTCATCTGATAAAAAACTTTCCATGGTTGGTGCATTTTTAATTAATTCGCTTTTACCATCAATTTTACAATCTAATATTCTTAATGGATTTTGAACAAGTCGACGTTGACAATCCCCACAGAGAGTATTAATTTGAGGAGCAAAATATTCTTTCAATGCTTCCACATAGGCTTTACGTGAATCATTGCTGCCGATAGTATTGAGTAATACTTTGATTTTACTTAAACCTAATTTTTTTAAAATAATCCAAGCAAGATTGATTATATCAGCATCAAGCAGTGGATTTTCTAAGCCGAATGCCTCAATTCCAAACTGAGTAAATTGACGAAGTCTCCCAGCTTGAGGACGTTCATAGCGAAACATTGGACCAAAATAATATTGTTTTAACAGCCCTGGATTTGCATAGAGTTTATTTTCTACTAAACAACGAGAGATAACAGCCGTTCCCTCAGGCCGTAAGGTAATACTCCGATCACCCCGGTCGGTGAAAGTATACATTTCTTTGTTAACAATATCACTATCTTCCCCAACACTGCGAGTGAAAAGTTCTGTCATTTCAAAGATTGGCGTTATTACTTCGCTAAAGCCAAATTTCTTACTTTCTTCTGTTGCCACTTGTTCAATATATCGATATTTAATAGCTTCTTCATTAAAAAAATCATTGGTTCCTTTTATTTTTTGATATTTCATAATTAATTATATAATATAAAGTTTTGATAACTTTATACTATTACTCCTTTCTCTAATAAAATTGCTGTATAAACTAAAAAAGCAAATATAAACAAGCCTAAGGACGCAGGGTGTGCGCGGTACCACCTTAGTTCAGATTTACATCTGCTCTTTACTCGAATTTAACGCATTTCTTACGGCTTTTAGCTTACCTCGAGAAGTGTCACCTTAGTAAGAGTATCCAATGTTTCCACCAACCACATTGTCTCTAGTTAATACAATTACTATCTTCTTTCATCGGCATTAATTTTGATATTTATTTATTAATTAAATTTTACTAAATTTATTAGTTTTAGTCAAGGATTTAGAATAACTTAGCTTCAACTTTTAGTTTATCAATCCATTTAATTAATATACAACTCATTTATCATATTTATTGACCAAACGAGCTACGACTCCTTTGGTAATAGATTCTTTGCCATATAGTGATTGCAAATCCTTCACTAATGAATAAACTGCATTTTCTTTTTCAATTTCATCTAACGAATCAAAAAGAGAAAGCTGGCGAATTTCTTCTTCCGCTTTGATAAACTTACTAGCAGATACCCCTAGTAAACGAACCGGATAAGAAGAATCATAAAAATCCTCAAATAAATCCAGCATCACGTTGTATATTTCTTTACTATCATAAGTTGGATGATCTAATGAGCGTGATCTAGTTATTGATTTAAAAGTATTATATTTTATT